>Ga0182742_1000577_pt1 | contig 55780 bp, 46 predicted proteins | sample eDN5th37CBELigMG_FD_128880 | JGI IMG/M metagenome (GOLD analysis project Ga0182742, IMG submission 128880) | Enriched Miracle-Growth compost microbial communities from Emeryville, California, USA - eDNA 5th pass 37_C BE-Lig MG (version 2)... ...
TCGAGATTCTCGTAACGATTGCGCTCGACCTCGCCGCTGTCCGGCGTCTTCACATCGACAACACGAACGACGCGCGGATCGACGTTGCTCACATCGATGGCGCCGCTGGTTTCCAGTGACACTCGATACCCCGCGTCGCACAGCCGCTGTAGCAGCGGAAAACAGCCCTTCTGCGCAAGCGGCTCGCCGCCAGTGACGCAGACATGCCTGGTCTCGAACGAGGCAACCTTCGCCAACACGTCATCGAGCGACGACCACTCGCCGCCGTAAAACGCGTAAGCGGTGTCGCAGTATCGACATCGCAGCGGACAGCCGGTGAGCCGCACGAACACCGTCGGCCAGCCGACGCTATCGGCCTCACCTTGAATCGACAGGAAGATTTCGGTGAGCTTGACGCGTGCGGCGCCGGCGCCGGCAACGGTGGACTCAGTGGTGGGGTCAGCGAGGTTCATGAGACTGATCTGACCACGCAAGCGACGGCATCATGCACCGATGGCGCCCGTTCAAGGCGCGCCATCGATGAACGATCATCTGCCCTCGCTATCCAGCTTCGCGAGTCGTTGGCTCGCGAGACGGGCGGCGGTGGTATCGCCAAAACGCTGCACGACCTGGCTGAGCGCGGAGCGCGCCTCGTTCCAGTTCTTCAGCTCGTAGTTACAGTAACCGATCTTCAACAGCGCATCCGGAACCTTGCGCGACTCCGGATATTTCTCGAGCACCGTCCGGAAATCGCGCAGCGCGTCCGGATACTGCTTGGTCACGTAATGCGCCTCGCCCAGCCAATACTGAGCGTTGTCGGCGAGCGGACCGTTCGGGAATGTCGTCAGGTACTGCTTGAACGCGTTGATCGCTTCTGGATATTTCGCATCCTTCAGCAGATCGAACGCGGCCTGATAATTGGCGCGGTCATCGCCCTGCGGGATGGGCAGGCCTGCCGGTGGCGCAACCGTGGACGCCGCCGCACCGGGATTGCCTTCCAGCGCAGACAGCCGCCGGTCGACGTCGCCATACATTTCACGCTGCTGCGTCTGATTCTGGCCGACCTGGTGTTGCAACTCGTCGAGCTGACCGCGCAGCACGCGGGTTTCCGCCTGCGCCGCTTCGATCCGTTGTGACAGATCGAGCAGGCTCTGGTTGGCGAGCACTCGCTCGATCCGCAGCAAACGGCTGTCGAGCTCGGTAAGTTTTTGCACCGTCGGATCGGCTTCCGGCGGCGTCGTCGCACAGCCCGACAGCACTGCAGCTGCGGCGGCGACCAACGCGACGCGAACCCCAACCATGGCTGGCGCAACTCTCATGACCGCTCGACTCATCGACCGTAGACCAGCTCGACGCGGCGGTTCTTGCCGTACGCCGTCTCGTCGCTGCCCTGCACGGCCGGACGCTCTTCGCCGTAGCTCACCGTGGTGATCTGATTCTCAGTCACGCCCTGGAGCATCAACGCACGACGCACGGCCTGCGCACGACGCTCGCCGAGGCCGATGTTGTATTCACGCGAGCCGCGCTCGTCGGAGTGGCCTTCCAGGCGAATCTTCCGCTGCGGGCTGCCGTTCAGGAACTTCGCATGCGCGGTCACCACCGGCACGAACTCCGGCTTGATCTCGGCGCGGTCGTAATCGAAATAAACGATTACACCGGCGGCCTTGGCCGACTCCATCGCCTGCTGTTCGGCCGACATCGCGCTGCTGCCGACGCCGCTGCTGTCCGCACCCTGGGTGCTGGTCGAAGGGCCGACTTCTTCGGACGTGTTCTGCGCCTCGGGCAGGGGCTTATTGCCGCAGGCGGTCAGGACGAGGCCACTCACTGCGATCAGCATCAGCTGCGTTACACGCATCTACACTCTCCTGGATAACTTGAAGGGTACGACCGGCAAACCCGCTGAAAAATCCGCCTGTCGCCGTTCACAGACCAAAACTGCGGCGAATTCTGCCACAACTTCGGCCCGGCACGGCGTTCCAGCGGGACTTTTTCCAGCCCGATACCTGCTAATTCGTGCTCGGCGTGCGCGGAAATGGCGCCCACACCGGCTCACGCACTTCGCCCACCGTATTGGTGAACCGCTCCGCCGTACGGCCGTCGGTCGAGACCGTGGCCAGCACGCCGCGCCCTTTGTCCTGCGTGGCATAGATCAACACCGCGCCGTTGGGTGCGAAGCTCGGGCTCTCATCCTGGCGACCTTCGGAGAGCACCTGCATGCCCTTGGAAGCCAGATCGATGACAGCAATTCGGTAATTGCCACGATCCAGGGTCACGACTGCGAGCTGCTTGCCATCCGGCGAGACGCGCGGGCGGGCGTTGTAGCCGCCCTCGAAGCTCACGCGTGTGGCGCGCCTCGGGTCGGCAACGTCGATCACATAAATCTGCGGTCCGCCGGCGCGATCGGAATTGAAATACAGCTTCTTGCCGTCGGAGGACCAGCTCGGCTCGGTGTCGATGCCAGGATCGAACGTCATGCGCGTGAGCACCTGGCTGGCGAGGTCCAATGTATAGATGTCGACATCGCCGTCCTTGCGCGACAGCGTCAACGCGAGCGTCTTGCCATCCGGCGACCAGGCCGGCGCGCCGTTGATGCCGGCGCGGGCGGAAACACGCTTGCGTTCGCCCGTGCGCACCGTCTGCACGTAGATCGCGGACGCTTTGCTCTCGAACGAAACGTAAGCGATGCTTTCGCCGTCGGGCGACCACGCCGGCGACATGATCGGCTCATCGGAACTCAGCAGCGTCCGCTGATTCTCACCGTCGTAGTCGGACGCGACCAATTTGTATCGCTGCTTCGGCGGCGTGCCTTCGGCGTTGACGAACGCGACGCGCGTCGAGAAAGCGCCACGCACGCCGGTGAGCTGCTCGAAGATGATGTCCGAGATTCGATGCGCCAACGCGCGCATGTTGTTTGCGTTCGCCGTGATGCGCCGGGGATCCTCCGGCCTGCCCAGCTTCTGTCCCGTGAGCACATTGAAGATCTCGAACGTCGCGGCGAATCCCTGGCCTTCGGGCGCGAGCTTGCCGACCACGATGAAATCGCTCTTCAGATAACGCCAGTCCTGGAAGCGGATCTGATCGCCCTGGGTGGGCCGATCGATCATCTCCTTGCGATCCAGCGGCGCGAAGCGGCCGCTACGTCGCAGGTCGGCCGCCACCACCTCGGCCACGTCGAACGGGGCGGCGCCGGTGGATTCCCAGCCGAACGGCACGATGGCGATCGGCACCGCATCCTCGGCGGACTTGGTAATCTCGATGACCAGTTGCGCGTTGGCCGCGAGCGCGAACCACGAGAGCGCGAAACAGACGAACACGGCAAAGGGTTTTTTCATTGAGTCACAGCTCCTTGGAGCGAAATCGGATGGCCACGCGCGTCAACCGGCGCCGGGCCTGAAATTAAAGGTCAGCTCCGGCCGGAACAGGCGCGGATTGGACGGCGTCGGCAAGGGCGATGCGCTGATCACGGCGTTCTCGACCGACTGCTTGACCGCGGCGTCGCCGTTGCAGCTGCCGACCTTCGCCGAGAGCACGACGCCGGCGGACGTTTGCCGCACCGTCACCTGGCAAAGCAGATCGTCGCGCGCCGAGAGCGGACGGTTCCAGCGGCGCTGCACTGCCTGCCGGATCATGGCCTGATACTGCGCCATCTCCGGAGAGCTGGCCGCAGCCGCATCGGCCGCCGCGTTGGCCTCTTCTTCCTGCAATTGACGCTGCAAATCCGACTCCCGCGCCTCCTGCAAACGTTTGTCCTCGGCGGCCTTGCGACGCTCTGCCTCTTCACGCTGTTTGCGTTGGATCTCGGCGACACGCTTCGCCTCTTCCTCGGCGCGCTTCTTACGCTCCGCTTCGGCGGCAGCACGCTTCTTCTCCGCCTCCTGACGCTCGCGCAATTGTTGCTCTTCCGCCTGGCGACGCTGTTCGGCCTCCTGGCGTTGTTTCAACTCGATCTGACGCTCCTGCTCGGCCCGTTGTTCCGCTTCCTTACGCTGAACCTCCTGCTGCTCACGGCGCTGCTGCTCGGCGGCCTGTTCTTTCTCACGTTGCGCCTGTTGCTCGCGTTCGCGCCGGGCTTGGTCGTCACGCTGCTGTTGCTGGGCGCGATCGCGATCACGTTGCTGTCGCTGTTGGCGAGCGGCGTCGTTCAGGGTCTTCGGATCGACGATGACCGCCTGGATCGCCATCGGCACCGGCGGCGCATTACGCTGCATATTCAGCATGGTCAGGCCGAAGACGGCAGCAAACACCGCGTGCACCAGCAACGCGCCGAGAATGTAGGTCCAGTGTTGTTTGAAAAAATCGACCATGAGGCCTTAGCGCTTCTTGTTGTTCCGCGCTTCAGCCGGATCGGTGATGAAGCCCACCTTCTCGGCGCCCGCATCCTGTAACAACACCATGCCGTTGACGACGCGGCCATACGGCACATTGGTGTCGGCTTTCACGAGCACCGGCGTCTGGGGCTCACGGCGCAGCACGGTGGCCACGCGCTCGACGATGACGCTTTCTTCGAGCGCAGTTTCCTCGTCCTGGCCGATGTTCAGGTAGTACTGGCCGGAAGCATCGACGCTCAGGATCAAAGGCTGGTGCTGCCGCATCAGATCTTCGGGCAGCGGCTCGGCGGCCGCCTTGGGCAGATCCACCTTGATGCCCTGGGTGAGCATGGGCGCGGTGATCATGAAAATGATCAGCAGCACGAGCATCACGTCGATATAGGGAACGACGTTCATCTCGGCCACGAGCCGCTTGCCGCGGCGGGCGTTCATCGGGCTCATGCGTGCGCCTCGGCGCCACCTCGCTGCGGCTCACGAGAGGCGGATGCATGACGCTGCAGAATCGTGGAGAGCTCTTCGACGAACGTGTCGTAGCGCACTTCGACACGACTCACCTGGTCGGCATAGCGGTTGTAGGCGACCACCGCCGGAATCGCGGCAAACAGACCCATCGCAGTGGCGATCAGCGCCTCGGTGATGCCGGGAGCCACCATCGAGAGCGTCGCCTGCTGTACGTTACCCAGGCCGTGGAATGCATTCATGATGCCCCACACCGTGCCGAACAGACCGATGTACGGACTGGTCGAGCCGATGGTCGCGAGCATCGCGAGGCCCAGCTCCAGACGATCGCTTTCCCTGAGTAGCGCGACGCGCATGCCGCGACGTGCGCCTTCGATCAGCTGCGCCGAGGCGATGCCGCCTTGCTGGCGCAGACGGGAGAACTCACGGAAGCCCTGCTCGAAAATCGCCTCCATGCCTTTGGTGACCCGCCGGCTCTGGTCGATGGAACGAAACATCGCGGTCAGATCGCCACCCGACCAGAACGACTCTTCGAAGCGGTCGGCATCGGCACGGGCGCGACTCAGCTCGGCGCGTTTACGCAGCATGATGGACCACGACACCACCGACGCGAGCAGCAGCAGCGCCATCACGAGCTGCACCACGATGCTGGCGTTGAGTACCAGCTCCCAGGGATTCAGGTTCTCCGACATAGTCTCATCACTCCAGATTCAATTCTTTGGGCAACGCGGTCGGGCGCAGGCTGATCGCATCGAGGCAGGCGACGCGCACCTTGCCTTCGACCAGCAGCTCGCCCGCGAGACCGCCGCGAAATACCTGTTGCTGGAACGTGAAGCTGGCGCGCGTGCGCTCGGCGATCACGCAGGTGACCAGCAGCTCATCGCCATAACGGGCCGGCCGGCGATAGTGCGCTTCGATGTCGACGACCACGAACATCAAGCCGTGCTGCTCCTTCAAGGGCAGCTGTTCGATGCCGGCGGCACGCAACCATTCGGTCCGGGCACGCTCCATGAACTTCATGTAGTTCGCGTAGTAGACGATGCCACCGGCGTCGGTGTCTTCCCAATAGATACGGACCGGCCAGGCGAACGGTTGCGACTCAGTCATTGAACAGCTCGCCGGTCCCCGGCCGTTCCGGCAACTTCAAACCGAAATGCTGATAGGCCATGCGTGTCGCCATCCGGCCGCGAGCGGTGCGCATGATGAAACCTTGCTGAATCAGATAGGGCTCGATCACGTCCTCGATCGTGCCGCGCTCCTCGCCCAGCGCCGCCGACAGGCTCTCCACGCCCACCGGCCCGCCGTCGAATTTTTCGATGATGGTCAGCAGCAGCTTGCGGTCCATGAGATCGAAACCCAACGGGTCCACGTCCAGCATGTCGAGCGCCGCCTGCGCCACTTCGTCGGTAATCCGGCCACCGGCGCGCACTTCGGCATAGTCGCGCACGCGCCGGAGCAATCGATTGGCAATACGCGGGGTTCCGCGTGAACGCTGGGCAATCCGCCCCGCTCCGGCCGGATCTGCCGGCACGCCGAGCAGACTCGCCGAGCGAGTCACGATGCGTTCCAGCTCGGCCTGATCGTAGAACTCCAAACGTTGCACGATGCCGAAACGGTCTCGCAACGGCGACGTCAGCAGGCCGGCGCGCGTGGTCGCACCGATCAGTGTGAACGGCGGCAGGTCCAGTTTGATGGAGCGCGCGCCGGGTCCTTCGCCGATCATGATGTCGAGCTGAAAATCTTCCATCGCCGGATACAGGATCTCCTCGACCTGCGGGCTGAGCCGATGAATCTCATCGACGAACAGCACGTCGTTGGCCTGCAGATTGGTCAAGAGCGCCGCCAGATCCCCGGCACGCTCGATCACCGGTCCCGAGGTCTGCCGCAGGTTCACTCCGAGCTCGTTCGCGACGATGTTCGCCAGCGTGGTCTTGCCCAGGCCCGGCGGGCCGAAGATCAATACGTGATCCAGCGCTTCGTGCCGGTTGCGCGCCGCCTGGATGAATATCTCCATCTGCGTCTTGACCGCCGTCTGGCCGACGTAATCGGCCAGTTTCTTCGGCCGCACGGCGCGGTCGAGGGCGGCTTCATCGCCCTGCGAGGCGGCGGAAACGATGCGGTCCTGCTCGATCATGTTTGCTTATCGTGTAGCAGCCGCCTGCAGGGCGCGGCGAATGATTTCCTCGGTGGTCTGCGCCGACGCGTCCACCGCCTTGAGCAGCCGCGTCACCTCGGCAGGCTTGTAACCCAGCGCTACCAGCGCACTGAAAGCCTCCGCTTGTGGACCAACCGAAGCCTCGCCGGTTCCGCTGGTCGGCAACACCGCGAGCCCCGTGTCGCCAAATCCCTTCACCCGGTCGCGCATCTCGACCACCAGGCGCTCGGCGGTCTTGCGCCCCACCCCCGGCGTGCGCACCAGCGTATCGATGTCCTGCGCCTCGATGCACATGAGGAAGGCATCGACGGTGAGGCCCGACAACAGCGCGAGCGCCAGCTTCGGCCCCACATTGGAAACTTTCAGCAGCTCGCGAAACAGCCGCCGCTCGCGGTCGGTGCCGAAGCCGAACAGGATGTGTGCATCCTCGCGGACCACCAGGTGTGTGAACAGATGAACCTCTGCCCCCGCCTGGGGCAGGCCATAGAACGTCGACATGGGCGCTTCGAGCTCGTAACCGACCCCGTTCACGTCGATCACCAGCTGCGGAGGTTGCTTGGCGGTCAGCCGCCCGCGTAGAAAACCGATCATTGCGCCAGGCCTGCGGCGAGCTGCTGCAGCTGGCGGTCGAGTTTGCGGGAATGCGCATGACAAAGCGCGATCGCCAACGCGTCGGCCGCGTCGGCGCCGAGCCGCCCGGACAGATTCAATAGACGTCGCACCATCAACTGTACTTGTTCCTTCTGAGCCGCGCCGGTGCCCACCACGGCCAGCTTCACCTCACGCGGCGCGTACTCAAAAACACGAGGGCGCACGGCAAAAGTCGCACTCAGGGCCGCACCTCGGGCCTGCCCCAGCTTCAACGCGCTGTCGGCATTGCGATGCATGAACACGCGTTCGATGGCGACCTCGTCGGGCTGGTATTGCTGGGCCAGCTGATCGACGCCGGCAAAAATTTCCTGCAGACGATCGGCCAGCGATGCGCCACGCGCCCGGATCGACCCGCTCGCTACGTACGTGACCTTCGGGCCGGTTTCGACCACTGCGTAACCGGTGCATAGCGAGCCAGGATCCAGGCCGAGGATTCTTACCCGCGGAGCCGGCGCCGCTTCCATGGCCGCCGCTGCAACCGAGCGCTTTCGCAGGCTCACAACGGCGGCCGATACCTTTGCGTCACCCCGGGCCAGGTTGAGCTCGGCGAGACTTTTCGGGCGCCTGTGTCTGCGCAAGGACTCCCTCTGCCTGGACCCGCGCGGGTCTCGAGTTGCGAAGCCGGTATGATAACGGCAACCGCTACAATCCGACACGATCCACGCTCGCATGCCTTCCGTCGACGACACCGCATCCGACACCGAGCAGACCGCGAATGCCCGCCGCCGGGCCCGCGAGCTGTTGGCGAAACTGGCTGCTGCGGTTGGTGAAGACCAACCCAAGGCGCCGCCGGCACTGACGCGTGCGCAAGCCATCGTCGACATCCTGGTCAACCTGACCGACGACGATGACATCCTCGGCGGCGCCCTGCTCCTGCCGTTGCTCGAAGCCGACGCGATCGCGCCGGAACGGGCGATCGCGACGGTTGGCGCCGCAGCCCACCGGATCGCGAGCGAGTTGCAGCGGCTGGGCTCGCTGAACATCAGCATCCCATCGACTACCGGCGGCAAGACCGCTGCATCGCTGTCGAGCAATCAGGCCGAGGGCTTGCGCAAGATGCTGCTCGCCATCGTCACCGATCCGCGCCTGGTGCTCGTCAAACTCGCCGCTCAACTGCAGCAGCTGCGCGAAAGCAAAGATGCGCCGGCCGCCGAACGAGAGCGTCTGGCTTATGAGACACGCGAGGTCTACGCGCCGCTCGCCAACCGCCTCGGTGTGTGGCAGCTGAAGTGGGAGCTGGAGGATCTGAGCTTCCGCTATCTGGATCCGGAGAGCTACAAGACCATCGCCGGCTGGCTCGCCTCCAAGCGCATCGATCGCGAACGTTACATCGAGGAAGTCATCGCCACGCTGCGCCGTGAGCTCGAGAAAGCCAACATTCCCAACGCGGAGATCGCCGGCCGCCCGAAGCACATCTACAGCATCTGGCGAAAGATGCATCGCAAGGGGCTGCAGTTCGATCAGCTCTACGACGTGCGCGCCGTGCGAGTGCTGGTGGATTCGATCGCCGATTGTTACGCCGCGCTCGGCATCGTGCATGGAATGTGGCCATACATCCCGGGCGAGTTCGACGATTACATCGCCACCCCGAAGGACAATCTCTATCGATCCTTGCACACGGCCGTCATCGGCCCGGGCAAGCTGCCGCTGGAAGTGCAGATCCGTACGCGCGAGATGCATGCCCACGCCGAACTCGGCGTCGCCGCTCACTGGCGCTACAAGGAGGGCGGCAAAGCCAATCCCGCCTACGAGCAGAAGATCGTCTGGCTCCGGCAGGTACTCGAACCGACCGAGCGCGGCGAGGAATCCGAAGGCGAGTTTCTGGATCGGGTGCGCTCGGAGCTGTTCGAGGATCGCGTCTACGCCATATCGCCGCGAGGAGAAGTCGTCGACCTGCCGCGGGGAGCGACGCCGCTGGACTTCGCGTACCACGTGCACACCGATCTGGGGCATCGTTGCCGAGGCGCAAAGGTCAACGGCCGCATGGTGCCGCTGAACCATGTGCTACAGAACGGCGACCAGGTGGAGATCATCACGGCCAAGCAGCTCAATCCGAGCCGCGACTGGCTGGTGCCCTCGCTCGGCTATCTCGCCTCGCCTCGCAATCGAAACAAAGTCCGCTCGTTCTTCCGCAAGCTCGATGAGCAGCAGAACACTCAGCAGGGCCGGCAGATTCTCGAACGCGAATTGCAGCGCCTGGCGGTTCACTCGGTGACGCTGCCGGAGCTGATCAGCGAGTTCAAATTCGACAACGCCGAGCAGCTCTACCGCGCCATTGGCGAAGGCGAGATCAACGTCGCACAGATCAGCGGCGCCGTGCAGCGTCGCGCGAAGCCGCAGGAGTTGCCGACGCCGGTCCTGAAGCGCCCGACGGCCGAGCCGAAGAAAGCGTCGGGCATCACCATCGATGGCGTCGACGACCTGCTCTCGAACTTCGCCGGCTGTTGCAGCCCGGTGCCGCCGGAGCCCATTGCCGGATATATCACCTTGGGTCGCGGCGTCAGCATCCATCGCGATGACTGCGCGAACTTCAAGCGTCTGGCGACGGCCAATCCCGAGCGTGTGATCCCGGTCGAATGGGGCTCGGGCAGCGAACGTTCGTTTCCGGTCGATATCAACGTTCGCGCCTACGATCGCCGCGGCCTGCTCCGCGACGTGACGGCGATTCTCGCCGACTCGAAGATCAATATTCACGCCATGAATACCTTGACGAACGAGAACGACGACATCGCCGATATGAATTTGAAAGTCACCGTCCACGATCTGGAAGAGCTGTCCCGCGTGCTGGCTCGCATCCAGGGGCTGCCCAATGTGCTGAGCGCACGACGCAAGGTTCAAGCATGAAACTCGTCTCCACCACCCTGCTCGATGAAATGACTGCCCGCTCCGCCGCCAGCCCTCGGCGGCGGGCCCACCACAACCTGCACGCCTCACCCGCAGATCCCGTGCAACGCTTCGTCGTCGTGGCCCAGAGCGATACATACATTCGCCCGCATCGGCACATGACGAAGTCGGAGCTGTGCACGATGGTGCGTGGACGTTTCGAAGTGGTCGTTTTCGATGCCGACGGAACGATCACGGAGCGCACCGTCGTCGGTGAAGGCACGCCGAATCTTGCGTATGAGCTGCCATCGCAGACGTGGCACACCCTGCTGGCGCTGACCGACGGCGCCGCGTTCGTGGAAGTCAAAGAAGGCCCTTACGATCCTGCGAGCGCGGCCGAGTTCGCGCCCTGGGCACCCGAGGAAGGCGGCGCGACGGCAGCTTTTCAAGGCTGGATCAAGACCGCTCCGGTAGGTGCGCGGGTGCCCTCTTTCGCTTAGCTCTTCAGTCGCCACGACCTGAGCCCATACAGGGCGAAGACCAGGGCCAGCACGATCGCCAGTGCCGTGAACTGCTCGCGCGTCACCGTCTCATAGAACAGCCACGCGAGCGAGAGACAGGCGGCGATGGGAACGAGTGGCCCGCCGGGCGTGAGGTACGGCTCCCCATCGGTGCGGATATCTTTCTTCCGCAGCACGTAAGCGGAGATCGCGCACAGGAAATAAAGGGTCAGCGCCGCGAGATTCGCGAAGATGGCCAGAGGCTCGAACGTGCCCGACAGCGCGATCGACGCGACGATCACGCCATAGATGACGATCGCCTTGTGCGGGCTGTGAAAGCTCGGATGAACCGATTTCAGGATGCGCGGCAGGAAGCCGTCGCGACTCATCGCAAACAATCCGCGCGGCTCGGATAGAACGTTCGCGCTCAAGTAGCCAAACATCGATACCGCCGCCCCCACGACCAGGATGGTGCGACCCGCCGGCCCGACGATGGCGTCGGCCGCGCTGGCGAGCGGCGTTCTGCGATCGAGCGCCAGATCGGTTCCCATGATGCCGAGGGCCACGAACTGAATCGCCAGGTACAGCAGCGTCGCCGCACCCAGCGCCAGGAACGCAGCGCGCGGCACGGTCTTCGCGGGATTCTTCACCTCGCCGCTTGGCATGAGCGAGCCTTCGATGCCCGCGAACGCGAAGATCACGATACCGGCCGTGCTCAGCACCGTGCTTGCTTCGGGCACGGCCGTCCAAACCAGATTGGACGGTTCGATGAAGAACATTCCAATCCCGACGAACGCGAGCAGAGGTAACAATTTGGCAACAGTCACCGTCTCGATCACGCGCGCGCCGGTCTTCACGCCGCGATAGTTGATCGTCACCAGAATCGTGACGAGCAGTACGATGACGACGCGGCTCAGCCAGGCCGGGCTGCCCGGCGCCAGTGTCAGAATGATTTCAGCCAGTACACTGGAGACTGCGGCCGCAGCGGATGTTCCGGTCGCAAGCACCAGGCAGCCGGCGACGAAGCCCCACATCGGGCCGAGCGCCGTTTCCACATAGGCATACGGTCCGCCGGTCGCCGATACCCGGCTGCCCGCTTCGGCGAAACACATGACGACCAGACCGATGATGATCGCGCAGGCCACATAAGCCAGCGGGGCAGCGGTGCCGAGTTGCAGGACTGCAAACGCCGGCAGCACGAAAATGCCGCTACCTACCGTGTAATTGAAGATGGTCGCGGCCAGCTGGCGGGTGCCCAGCTCGCGGGCCAACAATGCGTCTGGATTGCCGGCCTGGAAGGCCGAAGGGCTATGAGCGTCGCGCATCGGCCTGAGAATAGCCGATGCACGGGCCATGCAAAGAGGGAACAGATTCTAAATCTGCTCCCCCGCCACACTCATGAATGGATGGAACCCACTGTCCGGGCCTGAGCGCACGGACAGTGGGGCCCGAACGCGATCAGCGATTCGGGAAGTCGATGGCGATCTTGTCCGCGTTCAGCGCCGCCTCGTGCAGCGCCTCGGACAGGGTCGGATGCGCATGGATGGTCCGCTGCAGATCCTCGGTGCTCGCCGAGTACTCCATCGCCAGCACCGCTTCGGCGATCAGCTCGCCGGCCATCGGGCCGATGATGTGCACGCCCAGGATTTCATCGTCATCCTTGGCGGCGACGACCTTGGCGAAGCCTGCGATCGACTCCATCGCGCGGGCGCGACCGCTGGCGAGGAACGGGAACGAGCCGACCTTGTATGCACGGCCGCTCTTCTTCACTTCTTCCTCGGTCTGGCCGACCCAGGCGATTTCGGGGGCGGTGTAGATGACCGAAGGAATGGTCTTGTAATTCACTTCGGCGATCTTGCCGGCGATCAGGTCGGCGACCATCACGCCCTCTTCCTTGCCCTTGTGCGCGAGCATCGGGCCACGCACCACGTCACCGACCGCCCACACGTTGGCGACATCGGTCTTGCAGTCGTGATCCACCTTGATGAAACCGCGCTCGTCGACCTGCACGCCGGTGCCTTCGCCCAGCAGATCCTTGGTGAACGGACGACGACCGATCGCGACCACGACCTTGTCGACTTCCAGGGTCTGCTCGCCCTTGGCATCGGTGTACTTCAACTTCACGCCGCTGGCCGACTTGTCGGCGCCGCTGACCTTCGCGCCCAGGCGAATGTCCAGGCCGAGCTTTTTGAAGTGCTTGAGCGCTTCCTTCGAAACGGCGCCATCGGCCGCGGGCAGGAAGGTATCGAGCGCTTCGAGCACCACGACTTCCGAGCCGAGCCGACGCCACACGCTGCCGAGCTCCAGGCCGATCACGCCGGCGCCCACGACGCACAGGCGCTTGGGCACGGCGTCGAATTCCAACGCGCCCCACGAGTCGACGATCTGCTTGCCGTCGAACGGCACGCTCTTCAATTCAGTCGGCGTGGAGCCGGAGGCGAGAATGACGTGCTTGGCGGTCAGCTCTTCCTTCTTGCCATCCTTGCCCGTGAACTCGACCTTGTTGCCCTTGAGCAGCTTGCCGTGACCCTGGAGAGCGGTGACGCCTGCGGCCTTGAACAGCCCGCTGATGCCCTGGGTGGAAGCCTTCACGATGCCCGCGCGACGCTTCTGCATCGCCGCGACGTCCACGGAGACGTCGCCGACCTTGATGCCGTGCACGGCGAACTCGTGCTGAGCCCGGTGCACGAGCTCCGAGGATTCGAGCAGCGCTTTGGAAGGAATACAGCCCGCGTTCAAGCAGGTGCCACCGAAGGCATACGAACCGTCCTTGTTCACCCACTCATCGATGCAGGCCACTTTGAGCTTGTTCTGGCCGGCGCGGATGGCGGCGGGATAACCGGCGGGACCACCGCCGATGACGATGACGTCGTACTGGGACATGCGAGCTCCGCAACTTTCTTCTGAGGAAACAAAAAATGGAGACGATCATGGGCGCTGCGAGCGCAACGCCCATGATCCATGACAGGTCGGGTTACAGCTGCAGCAGCAGGCGCGCCGGATCTTCCAGCGCTTCCTTGATCGCCACCAGGAACTGCACCGACTCGCGGCCGTCGACGATGCGATGGTCGTACGTGAGCGCCAGATACATCATCGGGCGGATCTTGATCTCGCCATCGACCACCATCGGACGCTCCTGGATCTTGTGCATGCCGAGGATGGCGACCTGCGGCGGGTTCAGGATCGGCGTCGACATGAGCGAGCCGAACACGCCACCGTTGGTGATCGTGAACGTGCCGCCGGTCAGCTCGTCCAGGGAGATCGAGCCGTCGCGCGCCTTCTTCGCATAGTCGCCCACGGCCTGCTCGAGTTCCGCAAAGCTCAGGCTTTCCGCGTTACGAATGACCGGCACCATCAAGCCACGCTCGGTGGAGACCGCGACGCCGATGTCGTAGAACTCGTGATACACGATGTCGTTGCCGTCGATGGAGGCATTCACCGCCGGGAACTTGCGCAGCGCTTCGATCGCCGCCTTCATGAAGAAGGAGCTGAAGCCCAGCTTCACGCCGTGCGCCTTCTCGAACTTGTCCTTGTAGCGGGCCCGGATCTCGTTCACCGCCGTCAGGTCGACTTCGTTGAACGTGGTCAGCATCGCAGCGGTGGACTGCGCCTGAATCAAACGCTCGGCGATACGAGCGCGCAGACGAGTCATCGGCACGCGCTGTTCATTGCGCGAACCCACGGCCGCCGGCAGCTTCGCCGCAGGAGCCTTGGCCGGCGCCTTCGCTTCCGCCGGAGCGGACGACTTGCCCGCCAGGTGTTGAATCACATCGCCCTTGCTCACGCGCCCATCGCGGCCACTGCCGGCGATCTGCGAGGCATCGAGCTTGTGCTCTTCGACCATGCGCTTTGCGGAGGGAGCAAGCTTGCCGCCAGCGGCGGCAGCGGCTTTGCTCTCAGCAGCAGCGGGAGCTTCGGCCTTCGCGGCGGGAGCGGCGGCAGCAACGGCCTCGCCTGCTTCCAGAATCGCGAGCACCTGACCGCTCGTGACGGTCGCGCCGTTCTCGACCTTGAGCTCCTTGATCACGCCGGAGGACGGCGCCGGCACTTCGAGCACCACCTTGTCGGTTTCCAGGTCGACCAGATTCTCATCGCGGCTGACGGCCTCGCCCGGCTTCTTGTGCCAGGACACCAGGGTGGCGTCGGTAACCGATTCGGGTAATTGCGGAACCTTGATTTCGATTGTCATCACTTGATCCTGTTTCTTGTCCGCGGCGTTACTTGTTCGCAGCCTTCAGGCGCGTGGTATGCCGGAGAGATTCTTCGGTGCTGTTGGAGCGCAGCGCGGCGTCGACCAGCGCCTGCTGTTGTTCCTGGTGCATCTGAGGGATGCCCGTCGCCGGAGCGGCCGCCGGAGCGCGGCCTGCGTACAGCAGCTGATGATCCTTCGACAGCGACTCCTGCAAACGATGTCGGATCTGATACCAGGCGCCCTGATTCTGCGGCTCCTCCTGACACCAGACGACTTCCTTGGCGTTCGAGTACTTCTTGATGATCGCCGCGTATTCCTCGGCCGGGAACGGATACAACTGTTCGACGCGGACGATCGCGATGTTGTGCAGGCCATCGCCACGACGCGAGTCGAGCAGGTCGAAATACACCTTGCCCGAGCAGAACACGACGCGAGTGACCTTCGACGCCTGGATGTCGTCGACCTCGTCGATGATGGTGCGGAACGAACCCTGCGTCAGATCCTCCAGCTGCGACACCGACAGCTTGTGACGCAGCAGGCTCTTCGGCGACATGATGACCAGCGGCTTGCGGAAGCCCTGCTTCATCTGACGACGCAGCATGTGGAACATCTGCGCCGGCGTCGAGGGCACGCACACCTGCATGTTCTGCTCGGCGCACAACTGCAGGAAGCGCTCGAGACGCGCCGAGGAATGTTCCGGCCCCTGGCCTTCATAGCCGTGCGGCAGCATGAGGGTGAGTCCGCACAGCCGGCCCCACTTCGCCTCGCCCGAGCTTATGAACTGGTCGATGATGACCTGCGCACCGTTCACGAAGTCGCCGAATTGGCCTTCCCAGATCGTGAGACTGTTCGGCTCGGTGGTCGAGAAGCCGTACTCGAAGCCGAGCACCGCCTCCTCGGACAGGAACGAGTCGTAGACATCGAAGCGCGGCTGGCTCGGAGAGAGGTGCTGCAACGGAACGTAGTTCTCGGTGCTGCCCTGGTCGTGCCACACCGCGTGACGATGGAAGAACGTGCCGCGGCCGCTGTCCTGGCCGATCAGACGCACTTCGTACCCTTCGGTGAGCAGGCTCGCGTAGGCCAGGTTCTCGGCAAAGCCCCAGTCCAGCGGCAGCTGGCCGGCCGCCATCTTCTCGCGATCCTGGACGATCTTCGCGACCTGACGATGCAACGTGAGATTCGCCGGCAGCGTCGTGAGCTTGGCGGCCAGCTCGCGCAACTGTTCGATGCGCACGCCGGTCTTCACCACTTCGGTGAGATCGACGTTGTGATATTTGGTCCAGTCGACGGTGTGCTTGTTACCGATCAGACCGAGCGAGCGCTTGGCCTGCGACTTGCCCTCGTCCATCTCGCGACGGTACTCATCGACCATCGCATCGGCATCCGCCATGGTGATCACCTTCTCGGCGACCAGGCGGTCTGCATAGATCTGACGCGGCGTCTTGTGCGCACGGATCTTCGAGTACATCACCGGCTGCGTCGCCGCCGGCTCATCCGACTCGTTGTGGCCCAGACGGCGATAGCAGACCAGATCGATCACGACGTCCTTGTGGAACGTCATGCGGTAGTCGAGCGCGAGCCGCGTCACGAACGCGACCGCTTCCACGTCATCGCCGTTCACGTGGAAGATCGGCGCTTCGATCATTTTCGCCACGTCGCTGCAGTACATGGTCGAACGCGCATCCTCCGGCTTGGAGGTGGTGAAACCAACCTGGTTGTTGATGATCACGTGCACGGTGCCGCCCGTGTAGAAGCCGCGCACTTGCGACATCTGCAAGGTTTCCATCACGACGCCCTGACCGGCGAAGGCCGCATCGCCATGGATCAGCAGCGGCATGACCTTGTCGCCCGTGGCGTCGCTGCGCCGCTGCTGGCGAGCACGCACCGAGCCTTCGACGACGGGGTTCACCACTTCCAGGTGCGAGGGGTTGAACGCCATCGCCACGTGCACGTTGCCGCCGGGGGTCTTGATGTCGGTGGAGAAGCCCTTGTGGTACTTCACGTCGCCCGAGCCCTGCATGTGGTTCACGTCGTAGTGACCTTCGAACTCGGAGAACAGCTTCTGCGGCGACTTGCCGACCACGTTCACCAGCAGGTTCAAACGGCCGCGGTGAGCCATGCCGATGACGATCTCCTCGATACCGCGCAGGCCGCCCTGCTGGATGAGGTCGTCGACCAGCGGCACCAGCGCATCGCCGCCTTCCAGCGAGAAGCGCTTCTGCGCCGGGTACTTGGTGGCGAGATAGCGCTCGAGCCCTTCGGCCGCCGTGAGATGACGCAGGAACGTCTTGCGCTCATCGACGGAGAAGCGATTGGTGACCCGACCTTCCTGGAAGCGATTCTGCAGCCACAGCCGCTCGGTCGAATTGGAAACGTGTGCGAATTCGGCGCCGATGGTGCCGCAGTAGATCTGGCGCAGCTGAGCGACGATGTCTTTCAGCTTCATGCGCTTGGCAATGGCGTCGATGCGGCTGCCGGTGAGGAACTCGGTCTCCAGATCGGCCTGGCTCAGGCCGAAATGCGACAGCTCGAGCACCTCGGGCACCGGACGCTCCATGAGGCCCAGCGGGTCGATGTCGGCCACCAGGTGTCCGCGATTGGAGAAGACCTGCACCAGTCGCGACACGGCGCCCTGCTTGGCAGCGGCGTCGCTCGAAACCGTGCCGGCCGCCGGTGCGGCGCTCGCTACATTAATAGAGTAGGCACGTTTGGCGAGGGCATCGCGAATCGGGCCGTGCGCCACATCGGTAGCGCCGCCGGTTTTACCCCCACTTTTTACGAGTCCGGCAAAGTAGTCGCGCCATTTCGGCTCGACCGACGCCGGATCATCGAGAAACTGTTCGTAGAGGGATTCGATGTAGGGGGCGTTGCCAGCCCCGAGAGGCGTAGAGTCGAGCAAAGCTCGCAAAGAGTCGCTCATTGCGCTCGCAAGTTCCTGTTCGGACTATGGAAGGGGGGGCCGACATTGGCCGTGCAAAAACGATGGATGGACACTTTAGAGGGCCGGCATTGTAGCCGAACCACACTGCGGTTGCGAAACGCAGCGTGCAGAGTCGCTCGCCGGGCGAGATCGAATTCACACCTTGGCCTGATCGCAACCTGGCTCGTGTCCGCTCCATGAGGGATCAGATGGGGTCGATGATGCGGATTTCAGCGCTCAGGCAGCAGGTTTTCGCCGAGGTGGCAGCGGGAATTTGGCGACCTTGGCGCCATCGACATCGGCCGTCGTCGAATTGCGACCGGTACCCACGATGCGATCCGCGCCCACGACGGTTGCGCCCGGAGGGATGTCGCGAGTCACGACCGCATTGGCGCCGATCGTTGCGCCTTTACCGATGCGAACGTCACCCAGAATGCGCGCACCGGCGCCGATGGTCACGTCATCGTCGATCACCGGGGCGATGTTCGGATCGCCATCGCGGCCGCCGATCATGACCTGCTGCATGATGGTCACACGGTGACCGATGACCGCCTGTCGATGCAGGACGATGCCATAGGGATGGGGCATGTGAACGTCGTTGGGCAGCCGGCAGTGAATGTCGCTGTTGAACAGGACACGGATCAGCTTGCTCAACACGGGCACGTGGCGGCGGCAGAAGAACAGCAGCACATCGGTCGAGGTGGGATTGTCCTTGCGGGTGTCGGGCAGACCGAGCCGCCGAGCCGTGCGACGCGCGAGTTGCGCGACGATCGCGCGCTCGGCTTCAGCGCTCAGCTCATCGAGTGGCTGGCCGGCATCGAGCACGGCCACATCTTCGCGACGCCTCAGTACCTTGCGGTACTCGCTGCGCAGTCGCGCGGCCTCCTCCTCCGCGACCTCACGAGTTCGAGTGTGCAGAACCTCGCAAGGCACGTCGAACACCAGCCAGAGCTCGGGACGGGGAATCCACGGCAGCAGCCAGCGAGCCAGGCTTCTGAAGCGATCGATGCGGTAGTAGCCGGGATCGACCAGGATGTCATCGAAGTAACGGTTCGAGACCACCATGGTCGAGGCCACCAGCTTCGGACGGATGCGACACCAGTAGCCCAGCCAGTAATCGGCCACGAACATCATGAGCTTGGCCATCGTCCCCAGCCGGCCGCGCGGAACGCGCGAATCCGGGTCCACCGGCACCGGCCGCATCATGCGCGGCCGAATGTTGATCACGTGAGCCGCTGTGAACGGCGCCAACGGTTGTGTCCCCAACTGCTCGACCACGTTGCTTCGTCCACTGCCGACCGGCCCGAGGCAGGCGATCAACAGTCCCGAAGGCTGGCGCCAGCGCCGCCATTGATCCAGCTTTCCCCGCCACCAGCCGCCCTGCTTCGCCGCGTGGCGCTGTACGCGTAACGACATGAACTGCGGTCGCTGTCGCTCGTCGAGCCAGCAGAACATGAACAGTTGATCCCGATCCTTGCACCAGTGATGAACCAGCAGCAGGTCGTTGCGTCGACAGAATTCATTCAAAACGGAGGGCAGAATCGGCAAAGTTTCCGCCGCGACCACGATCGTGACGCCCAGACTCACACCCGAGCACTCATCGTCGGCGCGCTCATCCGAGACGACGAACTCGATCTGCTCGGTTTGCAGATAGCGCAGCAACGCGCCGAGTCGAGGCGCGTCTGCCTCTATGCGTGCGGGCTCTTGCATCGGATCAGAACGGCAGCTGGATTGCGCCGGTGTGGACCGCCTGCGCGGCGACCGCGAGCGCGCAGAACATCATGGTGATCCAGACGTTGAGTTGTGTTTTACGCATGGCTCTACCTTTCAATAAGCGTTGCGGTCGCGCCAGACCAGCGATGCGGTCCGCAACAGAATGGTCAGGTCCAGTCCCAGCGACCAGTTGCGCAGATAGTCGAGGTCGTACTCGACCCGACGCTGCATCTTGTCGACGGTATCGGTCTCGCCGCGCAGCCCGTTCACTTGCGCCCAGCCGGTGATCCCCGGTCGAACCTTATGACGCAGCATGTATCCATCGATGATGCGGCGATATTCCTCGTTGTGAGCAACCGCATGCGGCCGCGGACCCACCAGGCTCATCGAGCCGAGGAATACATTGAAGAGCTGCGGCAACTCATCCAGTGAGGTGCGCCGGAGAAACCCGCCGAAGCGTGTGACTCGCGGATCGTTGCGTTGGGCTTGCGTGACCGTGGCGCCGTCTTCGCACACCGTCATGCTGCGGAACTTGTAGACATTGATCGCTTCGCCATACATGCCATAGCGGCGCTGGCGAAACAGAATAGGACCGGGCGAGCTCAGGCGCACACCGACTGCGATTGCCAACAGTATCGGCCACAGCATCAACAACAGCACCGTCGAGAACACGATGTCGCTGGCGCGTTTGATCACCCCGTCGAGCCCGGCAAATGGCGACTCGCAGACCGCGAGCATGGGAATACCGTCGATATCGCAGACCCGAGCCTGGATCAGATCGAACATGAAGATGTCGGGTACGAAGTACACAGACGCAGTCGTGTCTTTCAACTCATCGAGCAGCCGTGTAACCCGCTCGTCCGCGCGCATCGGCAGACAGATATAGATGTTGCTGACGCCGTTGATGCGCACGTAGTTGACGATGTCCGACATGCCCCCGAGCAGTTGCTCTTCAGGCAGGTCCGGCAAGCGCGCGGTATCGCGGTCGTCGAAGAAACCTTTGAACAGCCCCAGGTGCGGATGAGCCATCAAACGACGCGCGAGGCGCGAGCCGGCTTCATTCGCACCGATGATTACGTGACTTTGCTGGATCTTGCCGCGCAGAGCCGAGAACGCCGCATACCGACGCAACAGCGCCTCGGCGATGACGACTGCAAAGGGCGTGATCGCAAACCAGGTAAGAATTACGCGTCGCGAAAAAGTCTCAGTGACCTTGAATGCAAACGCCATCAGCAACAGCGCGGCGGACACCAACAGCCATTCGGCGAAGATCCGATGCTGGAGCAGATTGGTCAGACCATTGCGAATCGAACAATCCATCACCGGCTCGCTCACCACTTGTGAAGCGATGAGGAAGGCGAGCGCCGCCAACGCGAAATAGGAAGGTGTGGGCTCCTGCGCGAACAGGAATACACAGAACATCAGCGTCAGAACGATGACTGAGGGATTCAGGATGTGTCTGAGCAGAGCGACACTGGGCGGCTCGGACGTGCCGCGATGAATACGCTGAGTGCGACGACGAATCATCGCGCCGGTATCTGAAGTGACATGCGCAACCGAGCCGCGCAATTCAGCGCGAGAATTCTCTGCTTGCGACACTTCGCGCATGACTCACTGGTTGATACAAAATTACCACGGCTGCCTGTTAACTGGCCTTGCGCTGGAAAAGTTCCAGCTTGCATGGGCGTCGGCTGGCAGCTACGTCTGAAGTCGATGACACGCGGTCGAGCGCGTTCACAAAGCCACGAAAAAGAAAACGGCGCGCACCTCACGATGCGCGCCGCTCATTGCAAGCCGCTGCGAGTTTGTTTCAGGAACGCGCCTGGCCCAAGCCCTCCTCGATCCGACGCACCAGCTCCACCAGCCGCGGACGCACGTCGTTGAGCAAATATTCCTGTGACACCTTGAACGCGGGGGCGCCGCAGTTGATGGACATCGGCGGCAAACCGTTGCCCGGGCGGAAACCCACGGCGATGCCGTTCACATCCGGCTGCCAGTCGCCGAACGATGCGCACACGCCGAGCTCCGAATACATGCCGAGCGCCTTGTCGATGCCCTGCTTGAGCCCCGGCCACGCCAGGTGATCCAGCTCTTTCAACTGATCGAGCAGATCGGCGCGCTCGGTATCGCTGCAAACCGCCAGATAAGCGCGACCGATCGCGGCCGTGGCCAGCGGCAGTCGCATTCCAACTTCCATATTCAATGAGAGCACCGCGTTGCCCTTGCAGACCTCCACGCACACCATGCTGAGTCGTTGACGTGCGCCCAGAGCGACCGAAGTGCCGGTCGCATCCGCCAGTTCCTGCATCAGCGGTCGAGCCAGGTCGCGCACTTCGAAGCGGCCGAGCACCGCGCTACCCAGCGCAAGCGTCGCCGTTCCCAGCCGATACTTGCCCGACTCCTTCACATAGTGCAGATAGCCCAGCTTGGTGAGCGTGTAGGTCAGGCGTGACACGGTCGACTTCGGCAGCCGGCAGCGCTCGGAGATGTCTTGATTGCCCAGCAATCGACTGCCGCTGCGAAAACAGGAGAGCACATCGAGGCCGCGCGACAGCGCGGTGACGAAGTGCCGGTCCTGCTTGCCGACGTGAGGTTTCGGCGCGGCCACTGAGTGAACCGCGCTCGTCTCGATCATGCGAGTCGTCTCTGATGCTCTGGTCGCCATGGTAGTTCCCGCCTTAGTTCGTACGGCCTTGTCCGATGCCAAATGTGATTTCAAAAATGTTCCGGGCGCGCTTCGCCGCGCTCTAGGCTTGCGCCGCGCGCGCCATTTCCGCTTCCTGCAACTGACGCCACTGAACTTTGCCGGTAGCGGACTTCGGCAGCGCCTCGACAAATTCCACGATCCTGGGATGTTTGTAGGTCGCCATGTTCTGGCGCGTCCACTCGATGATCTCCGCCTCGCTCACCTGGCCTTTGTGAGTGGCCCGCAGCACCACGACGGCTTTGACCGTCTCGCCGCGATGTGAATCGCGGGCCCCGATCACACAGGCTTCCTGGATGGCGGGATGCTTGTACATCTGCGCTTCGACCTCCGCCGGCCACACTTTGAAGCCCGAGCAGTTGATCATTCGCTTGAGCCGATCGACCAGGAAGAAATAGCCGTCCTCATCGACGTAGCCCAGATCGCCGGTGCGGAAGAATGCTCGACCGTCGATGTTCACGAACGCCGCCTCGGTGGCTTCCGGATTGCGCCAGTAGCCCTGGAAGACCTGCGGCCCGCGCGTGACGATCTCGCCCACCGTGCCCTGCGCCACTTCCTTCAGCGTCTCCGGATCGATGACGCGCGACTCGGTATTGAAGATGGGGATGCCCAGACACTGACGCTTCGGCCGCTCCGGCGGATTGACGTGCGTCGGCGCGATGGTTTCGGTCAAACCGTAACCTTCGATGTACGGCGAGCCCACCAGCTGTTGCAAACGTTCGCCGACCGCCGCCGGCATGGCCGCGCCTCCGCCGGACACGCGCACCAGTGAAGACAAGTCATATCGATCGAGCTGCGGATTGGCTAGGAAGTCGATCACCATGGTCGCGATCGCGGTCCATGACATGAGCTTGTAACGCTGGATCAACTCGGCCGCGACTTCGCGATCCCAACGACACATCAATACGATGGTGCCGCCGTAGAACAGCGGCGCATTCATGCCGCCCTGCATGCTCGTGACATGAAAGAACGGCAGCACGACCAGCTGACTGGTATCGGAGTTGCCGCCGAACCAGAACGCGTTGCTCAGCAGGGTATGCATCACATTGCGATGACTGAGCATGCAGCCCTTGGGCCGACCCGTCGTGCCCGAGCTGTATGGAATCACGCAAAGATCGTCGGGCCCCACCGTCAACGGCCCCGGAACGCGCTTCGCCGCCAGCGCATCGACCCACAACGTCACACCGTCATCCGCGATCGCCTGCCTCGGCGCGCTGACGATATCGGGCATGCGCAAGTCGGTCCTCGGATTGATGTAGTCGCTGTAGGTGGCGACGATGGTGTGCTCGAGCTTCCCCTGCAGCGGCCGCAACTGCGGATAAACCTCTTGCGCTACGAGCGCAACTTTCGCACCGCTGTCGTGCAGATAGTGCTCGAGCTCGGCCGTGACACTCATCGGGTTCACCGGCACGACGATGGCGTTGGCGCGGATCACGCCGTAATACGCCACGATGAACTGCGGGCTGTTCTGCATCACCAGCAGCACGCGATCGCCGGCCTTCACCCCACAGTCGTGCTCGAGAAAGCCTGCCAGCCGCTCGGCCTCATCCTTGAACCGCGAATACGTGAGCGGCGCTTCGAAATAGATCAGGTACGGCTTGTCGGGATATCGGGTCGCAGAAACCTCGACGTTATAAAAGAGATTGGTCGCAGGCGCGGTGATATTGCGTGGCAGGCCGACCGGCCAGAAATCGAAATGCTTTTGGGACATGCTTCCCGTTCCCCCCACTGGTCCTTGCAAAACCGCGATTCGCTCGCGTGGCGAAGCCTGTGGCCAAGCTCCGTGCCGCAGGGCGATTCGGCACCCTCATTACTTCGTGTAGATCTCCGCATCCATTCCACGGTGCGGGCGATCATTCTGCCAGAAAATTATCACATCTCGCACTGCGCAACCAAGCCGCCGTCCGTGAAGGTATGTGAGCATATACGGCTTCGCAAGGCCGAATGCTGGACTGACAGCGCGAGACCCGCGAAGCTGCGCCCAAGCGCCGGCCGGTTGCGAATAGAAAGGTCGAGCCCCTATCATCTCGGTCTGCATCGAGAATTACTGTTCTGCACAGCAAGCCACAGCAGGTTTACAATGGATTTGAATTTCACACCGGCCGAGCTGGCATTCCGCGAAGAAGTCCGCCAGTTCATGCGCGATCGGCTCCCAGAAGACATAGCGCACAAGGTCAGGAACGGCCTGGCCCTGCGTGCCGAGGATTACACCCGCTGGCAGAAGATCCTGTTTCAACGAGGCTGGGGCGCGCCGGGCTGGCCGAAACAATTCGGCGGTCCGGGCTGGGGCCCGGTCGAAATGCATATCTTCGATGAGGAAGCCGCAACCGCCGGCGCCCCTCGAACCATTCCGTTCGGCTTGAAGATGGTGGCGCCGGTGATCATGGCGTTCGGCTCGCCGGCCCAGCAGCAGCGTTTCCTGCCCGGCATTTTGAGTGGCGAGGTGTGGTGGTGTCAGGGCTATTCCGAACCCGGCGCCGGTTCGGATCTGGCGTCGCTGAAGACGCGCGCCGAACGTCACACGGACGAAACGGGCGATTACTACCTCGTGAATGGCCAGAAGACCTGGAACACACTCGGCCAATATGCCGACTGGATCTTCTGCCTGGTGCGGACCGATCCGAACGCGCCCAAGCAGCAGCAAGGCATTTCGTTCCTGTTGATCGACATGAAGACCCCTGGCATCACCGTGCGCCCCATCATCACCATGGACGGCGCGCACGAAGTGAATGAGGTCTGGTTCGAGAACGTCAAAGTGCCGGTGGAGAATCGCATCGGCGAGGAAAACAAAGGCTGGACCTATGCGAAGTTCCTGCTCGGACACGAGCGCACGAACATCGCCGGCGTCGGCGCATCGAAGCGCGAGCTCGGTCGACTGAAAGATATCGCGCGCAAGGAGATCAAGAACGGTCGCCCGCTGCTGGAGGATCCGCTGTTCGCCGCGCGCGTCGCGCAGGTCGAGATGGAGCTCATGGCGCTGGAAATCACCAATCTGCGTGCCTTGTCGGCCGAATCGGAGAAGCGCGCACCGGGACCGGAGGCTTCCATCCTCAAGATCAAGGGCACCGAGATCCAGCAGACATTGACCGAGCTCATGATGTACGCGGTCGGCCCCTACGCCCTGCCCTTCGCTCGTCAGTCCCGTGAAGAAGGCGATCTGAACAGCATCGCCGGCCCCGAATACGCCGCGCCGCTGGCCGCGACCTACTGCAACGTCCGCAAGGTCACGATCTACGGCGGCTCCAACGAAATTCAGCGCAACATCATTGCCCAGATGATCCTGGGTCTCTAGGAACGAGCTATCTCATGGATTTCAATTTCAGCGATGAACAGCAGCTGCTGGCCGATACGGTCCAGCGTTTCGTCCGCGACAACTACTCGTTCGAGGCCCGGCGCGCCATCCTGCAGGCCAAGGAGGGTTGGAGCCGCGAGATGTGGCAGGAAATCGCGGGCCTCGGCCTGACCGCGATCAACGTTCCCGAAGAGCACGGCGGTCTCGGCAATGGTCCGGTGGAGACGATGCTCGTGATGAACGCGCTGGGCGAAGGCCTGGTGGTCGAGCCATTTCTCGCCGCAGCGGTGATCACGCCGGTGTTTCTCACCCGGATTGGTGACAAGACCGCGGCCGAGCAATTGCTCCCGAACATCGCCTCGGGCGAACGCATCGTCGTCCTCGCACATCAGGAGCCGCAGACTCGCGGTGAGATCAATCACGTCGCCACACGCGCCGAGAAAACATCTGGTGGCTACGTGCTCGATGGTCACAAGAGCGTGATCGTCGGCGGCGCTGCTGCCGATGAGTTGCTCATCAGCGCCCGCACCGGCGGGGGCACGGGCGATGCAGATGGCATCAGCGTTTTTCGCGTCGATCCGAAGGCCGCCGGCGTCACGGTCACCGGCTACGGCACCATTGACGGTCAGCGCGCAGCCGATATCGCGCTGAAGAACGTGTCTGTCCCCGCCACCGCACTGGTGGGCGCCGAGGGCAAGGCATTCGCTGCCATCGAAGCCGCCTACGATCAAGCGCTCAGCGCGCTGTGCGCCGAAGCCGTAGGCATCATGAAGGCCGTGAATGCCACGACGCTCGACTACACCAAGAGCCGCAAGCAGTTCGGTCAACCGATCGCCAAGTTCCAGGTGTTGCAGCATCGGATGGCAGACATGTTCCTGCACAGCGAACAGGCTCGCTCGATGAGCTATCTGGCGGCGATCAAATGCGTCGATCCGGATCCCATCGAGCGTCGACGCTGCCTGTCGGCGGCCAAGGTGATCGTCGGTCAGGCAGGTCGCTTCATCGCCCAGCAGGCCGTGCAACTCCATGGCGGCATGGGCATGACCGAGGAGCTGATGGTCAGTCATTATTTCAAACGTCTGACGGCCATCGATCTGACGCTGGGCGACACCGACTTCCACACGCAGCAGTTCATCGCCACGAGCGCCGCCTGAGCAAAGCTTCGCGCGGGCGGCGTTCTGCCGCCCGCCTCCGCCACCTGTCGTTATTTCAGCTTGTAGATCAGCTTCTGCCCGCGCGCGGTCTTCGATTCCAGGGCGAGCCACTGTTGCTGTTCGGAATACCACAGATCGATCGACAGCTTTTCGCTGCGTAGCTCGTAGCGGCGCGCCGGCGTCTTCACGCCACGCACGAGAATGGAATCCGGGCCCGCATCGGCGATCTTCACCTTCACGTTCTCGCCATCCTGCGAGTTGAGCAACTGCGTCTGGCGCAGCATCGCGGGGTTCCAGTAAGCGAAGGTGAGCACGCACTCACCGAGGCGCTGGGTGCCTTTGAGCGTTTGCACGATCGTCGCCCCCTCCCGCCGCTGCACGTCGACGCGATGTTTCTCGCCGTTGTCGTCGGTGGTCGAGGACAGCTTGCTCAGGCAGTCGCCGTCCCAATGCTCGACATCGTGGTGATCGTAGGTGTAGGCGGTGACGAACAGCAGCTTGACCTTCATGCGCGCATCGCTGACCAGCTCGCGCCCGCCCGCGCGCTCGATCAGCTCGAAACGGTGCGTGCCGATCTCTTTCTCATCCAGGAACACCCGGAAATCCCAGGTCTGATTGCCAAGGCCGATCGATGGCCAGAGCAGCAGCACCGCGAGCAGCCTGCGTCCAAGAGTTTTCTGCATCCACTGCATGACATAACCGAGAGTTGCGCAACCTGAACGGATCTTCGACGCGCGCGCTGCTTTGGATGTACGATGGCCACGTTCCCAATGGGGGGAAGCCGGGCGACCGTGCACCGTTGGGAAGTCATCGGGAGGGGAAAAATCTTGCGTGAATGGTTGGCCACGTGGCTGCTGGCGCTGGGCGCCTGCCTGTTGGCCATGTCGTCCCTGGCGAGCGCTGCGAATGCGGTCGCCGCCAACGGCGCCCGCCTGGAAATCCAGATGCTCGAGCCCGCCGCGGGCGATGTCGGCATCGAGAATCTGAGCAGTGGCGCGCTCGATCCGCACTTCCAACCCTTCGATCTCACCGCCGCCCGCAAGCGCCGCGACCCCTTCTGGCTGCGACTCGGCGCTGAAGAAAATTCCACCCCCGCCTCGGTCCCGACGCTGAACATCAGCAAGAACCGGCATGTGCAGATCCAGGCTTACACCGTCGATGGCGGCCGCCCCGTGGGATTGCGAACAGCGACCCATCTGCCGGGATTCCGCGGCATGCATCAAATCGTGCTGGCGCTGCCGGATCGACTCATCCAGGGGCAGTCGCTGTACGTTCGCGTCGACCCACGAGGACAGGGCTGGGAAGGATTGCAGTTCTCCGTCTCGACACTCGAGCAATCGCTCGCGACCGGTGCGGAGCACGCTCGCATGATTGCCCTCGCCTTCGGCGCGCTCATGGCGATGGCCTGCTCCTCGCTGCTGATCTGGCTGGTGCTCTCCGACCGCCTGCTGTTGCTGTACGCGACGCTGTTCTCCCTGCAGGCGTTATATGTCGCATATCTCTCCGGCCAGGGTTTCGAATGGCCGGTGCTCGAGTGGGCCGCGCCGGTCATGAGCTATACATGGAATGTCACCGCCGCGGTGAGTGGCGCGGCCGCATGTCTGTTCGTGCGAGAGATCGCGGAACTGCGACTCTATTCGCCCCGGGTCTACGCGATCTTCGGCTGGCTGGCGATCACGTTCGTCGTCCTGGCGTTCGCCAACCTCGCGCAGCACATCGGCCTGGGGGCACTCGTCGCGATGATCGGCAACCTGGTATTTCTGGGATCGGCCGTGTTCACGCTGGTGGTCGCGTTCCTCGCCTGGCAGCGAAACAACCGGGCGGCCGGCTGGTTCCTGATCGCCTGGGGCTTGCTGGAAGGATTTACGATCGCCACCGCGGTTCGATTGCTGCTGACCGATCCGGAGGGAGCCGAAGGCCTGCTCTATTACGGATTGCCACTGTCGATGGTGGCCGCCGCCGTGCTGATTGCACTCGGTGTAGCCGATCGGCTGCGTGATCAGCGGCTCGCACTGTCCGATGCCGAGAAACGCGCGCAAACCGATCCACTCACCGGTGTGCTGAATCGACGCTCACTGGTCGAGCGGCTCGAAGCTGCATGTCTGCGCGCTCGGGCGCGAGGCCTGCCGATCGCGCTGCTGTTCATCGATCTCGACCACTTCAAGGAGATCAACGACACCCGCGGCCACCAGGCCGGCGATGCCTGCTTGCGGGCCATCATCGGACCCATTCACGCCGAACTGCGTCAGTCGGATGTCATCGGGCGCTATGGCGGCGAGGAGTTCGTGGTCATTTTGAGCAGCGCCGATATCGCCGCCGCCGGTCCGATCGCCGAACGGATCCGCAATCGGGTGGCCGAAGTGCGAGTCGCGGGCTTCGGCGAGCCCATCCAGGTGACCTGTAGCATCGGGGTGGCGACGAGCGACACCCTCGGAGTCTGGGGCGAGCACCTGATCGCTCGCGCAGATGCGGCCGTTTATGACGCAAAAAGGTCCGGTCGGAACCGGGTTCAGATTGCTGGAGCATTGCCCGCGTGACATGGGTCCAAGGTATTATTCGGACCTGTGCACGGCGCTGCCGGCCCGGCCTGCTCCGGCGGCAGTCCCACGATGAGGAACAATTTTCTTGCCTAAGCCTTGGATTTTTCAGGCACAGCCCCACCTCTGGCGGCAGCCCGGTTAAATCCGTGCAGGCCCGCCAAGGCGATCTGGCAACGAATTGAGTGCGAACCTGACCCCCAATTGAGTCGAATTTCAGGGTTAAACGCGTGTTAGAGGCGGCCCCAGCGGCCGCATTTTGGCTTACAATCCGCGCCCCGAAAAAATCCCGCGCCCCGATCGTCGAATTTATTGGCCTCATGGCGAGCTACGTTTTGTCTACTCCCCGTAACCAACCCCAGGAAGTGAATGTGGAACAAGCGCAACTTGAGCTGCAGTTGAAAGTTTGGAAAGAGCTTGCGATCAGCAAGCAGATGTTGATGCGGTCAGCGACCGACGCCTTGAAGCTGGATCCCAACTGCTCTCAGGAAGAACTCAAAGTAGCGCTTGACGCCGTCATCAAGAAGATCGCCGAGGCCGACTCGAGCGTCGCTGTCGCGCGCCAGGAAGCCAAGCAGGCGATCACCGAGATGGAGAAGAAGCTGCAGATCGCCGAGAAGGCGCGCACTGTGGCCGAGACCGCCGCGCAGGAAATCCGCGTGGCCCAGGAGAACGCCACTCGCCAGATCGAGATCGAGCGCGCGAACTTCACCAAGGAACTGCAGGCGATGAAGAGCGTCGTGGCCGAGCGGGACAAGACGGTCAAGGCGATCAACGCCGCGCTGGCGGATACGCCGGAGAACGTGGTGAAGAAGCTCAAGGCGCTGCGCAAGGAGAAGCAGGACGAGGCCGAGGGCCGTCGTCAGGCCGAATCCAACATGGCCTCGCTGCGCAAGGAAAAGCAGCAGACCGAAGAGCAGCTCAACAAGGCGAACGAAAAGAACGCCAAGCTGGTCACGGCCTACACCGACACCCATTCGCTGGCCAGCAAGCTGCACGAGCAGCTCAAGCCGCTGCTGACGGATGAGAAGGATCTGCCCGCCCTGCCCGAGCTCGACAAGAGCCTGACCGAAGAAGCCAAGGACGAGCCCAAGGGCAAGAACGGCAAGAAGTAGGTTTGCAGGCATGCGTCATTCGCACGAATGGCGTGTGCAAGCAACAACGGCGGGCGCGGCAACGACCTTCAGACAAAGCCGCGCCTTGTCCAGCTAAGCCCGCGTAATCTCACATCTTGTACGCGCCCGGCATACGCTCCATTCGCCGCGACGGCCCGTGTCCTACAGGCGACATCGACGTTCGGACAACGATTGTCGCCGATCTCCTACGGAAAACCGATTGTAAAATCGATTGCCGCAGGCATATGGTTTGACCTCCGACAACAGCGACACAAGCGGACGGAGGTTCTCATGTACGCCACTCTCATTCCCGCAGGAACGCTGACCATCCGGGCCGCCAGTGATGACAGCATGAGCTGCGAGCTGTGGCTCAACGACGACTTCGTCGGCTCTTTCCCGTCTGCCGACGCCGCCGCGCAGAGTGTCAGCCATCACAGCAGCGGCTGCGTGCTGATCGATAACAGCGGCGCCGAACTGCCTCAGAGCATCGACTCGTGGCAATGGATCAGCGTGTCGCAAAATGCGGCGAATCAGCCCATATTTCTGATGAAGGGAGGCATGTCGACCGTTTGACGGGCCGCATCGCACTCCACACATCCCGCAGCGACGGGATGAAGAAATAACAGCGGGTTCACGGACAGTTTTTCGAGCGCGACGCTCACGATGTCGCGCGACTTGAACAGGCGGGCATGGGCCTGCCCTATGCGCCCTTCGACCTGCAGTCCGCGCGCTCTCAGCCAATCGTCTGCCAGGGCGAAGCGCACGCAGCAGTGATTGTTCTCTGCATACTCGATACGGGTCGCGCGGCCGTTTTCCAACACCGTGCAATAGCTCGGCGTCCGATAGGGAACATTGGCGACGATCTCCGCCAGATGCAGCGTGGTGTTTGCATCATGACCCACGCCCAGTAACAGCACCTGGCCGTCCAGGTCGTGCACGCGCCCCACGGGACTGGCGGCGATGTGCGGCGGCAGCGGCAATGGATCGGCAGTGATGAGCTCCGCCTGCGGCCCCGCCGCTGCGAACGCGTGGAAATGATTGCTGCGACGAACTCCAGGCAGTCGCCAGAACGTTTGCGCGACGACACCGAGATCTCGCGCGCTCGGTGTGGAGAGCGCATCGAAGGGCTCGTCGTCCAGCTCGGTCCACGACGGCATGACCAAAGTCCCCTCGGACCCCAGCGCTTCGCGCAGGGCGTCGATCAAACCCAGGGGTCCGCCTTCGATGGGGCGAACGGCGCGGAACGATATATGAACGAGCAGCACACCTCCGCGCTTCACGCCGAGGCGACGCAACTGCGCCACAACCTCTCCTCGACTCAGCTCTCTGGTCATCGAATGTTTCGACCCTGCCGCCCGTGCAAGGGCGTTTGCGCATTCTGGCGGGACGACCGGACTGACGATCGCACCAGCAGATCCGTATTTGCACCGCTAGCGTTCATGGAAATGACGCATTTTTTGCAATCCGGGCAGCACCCGCGCCTTTGTTCCGTATTGTGCATTACTGCCGAAATCATCTAATTTCTGGCTAGGCGTTTTCTACCTCAAGCCAAGCCACAGGGCCCAGCCATGCAGGCATTCGAACAAGAGATGAGGTCGCTGCGTCGCGCAATGCGCCACTTGCGAGAATGGATCCGGGGGTCTCGGGACGAACAAGCCGTCGTCAGCGCCCGGCTCGCCGCGGATCTCGGGCTGCCCAATGACGAGGTCAGTCGAATCCTGGATCGCACCGCCGACGATCTTCGCAAACTCTCGGACGTCGAATCGGACGATGTCGATGCCCGGCCCATCATCGACCGCGCCGTCAGCGAGCTATCGAAACTCGGCTTCGAATCCCGCCCGTTCGAAGAGGCGGCGATGGAGCGCTACCTGCAGGAGCTGCCGGATCGCGACTATCAGATTCTGCGTCACTTCAAACTCGGCAAGAAACACGGCGAGATCGCCGAATTGCTGAACACCGACATCGAGGACATCCGCGGCTCGCTGGTCAAAACCTACGCCGGGCTGCGCATGAGAATGATCCACTCGACCGACGATGGCGGCGGCGGCGAGTCCTGCGAGGCGCCGCCCACCAAGACCTGCGCTGCGCCACTCAAGCAATCGCTCAATCAACATAACTAACGAGCGCCCTGCCCCTGCCGGCACAGCTCACGGCCGCCAGGTGAAGTCTTGACGCCCCGCTGAGCCACAGCGCATTCTCACGCTGCAAATCAAATCAGGCGGAGAACGCGCTGGCTACGCAGGACAAACGGCGACCGCGCCGTCAGATACAAGAAGTCACCATCGATGATGTGGCGGATGAAGCCGGCGTCTCCCGCATGACCGTTTCTCGGGTGCTGCGTGGTGGTCATCTGGTGCGCGCGCCACTTCAGGAGCGCGTTCTCGCTGCCGTCAAGAAACTCAACTATCGGCTGAATGTGTCTGCGCGCGCCCTGGCCGGCTCCGGACCTTCGCGCGTCGGTCTGGTGTACGCCAACCCCAGCCAGGCATTTCTCAGCGAGTTGCTGACCGGCGCATTGAAGGAATCCAGCAAGCTCGGCATGCAGCTCACATTGACGGCCGATGCGGACACCCATGACCACACGGCCGAGATCGAATCGTTACTGCGCAGTGGGGTGACGTCGCTGCTATTGCCTTCACCGGCCTGCGATGCTCCCGAGGTGATCGAGCTGCTGCGAGACGCCAAGGCACGCTGGGTCGCGATCTCACCGGCGAACACCGAAATCCATCCGTTCAGCGTCTCGTCCGATCATTTCGACATCTCCACCCGGATGACATCGCGACTGATCGAACTCGGCCATCGTCACATCGGCTTCATCGCCGGCGATCCCGCTTCCAAGGGTGGCGACGAACGCCTGCGAGGACACCTGCGAGCCATGGCGGCCGCCGGCATCGAAAAGTGCCCGATCGAGCAAGGCTACTTCACGTTTCAATCGGGCCTCGAGGCCACCGAGCGACTGTTGAAGTCGTTCAGCGAGTGCACAGCCATCATCGCCTGCAACGACGACATGGCGGCCGCCGCGATCTCCGTCGCCCATCGTCATCATCTGAGCGTTCCTGACGACCTCACCATCGTGGGCTTCGATGACACACCCATCGCTTCGATCGTCTCTCCGGCCATCACAACCGCCCGACAGCCCATCGCCGAGATGGCGCAAAGCGCGATTCGCATGCTGCACGCGGCTGGGATGGCTGGCGATGAGGACGAAAACAAACGCACCCAGAAGGTTCTGCCCTGCACGCTCATCGAGCGCGAATCGAGCGCGCCGCCGCGCTCTCGGACAATACTGAGAGCAACGGCCAATTCGGGCTGACCCGCCCGACTTCATCTCACTGGTCAGCACGTGTAACGACGCCGGCGTCATGGCGACGGCCGGCGTACTACACGTCGATTTCAGGGCGAAACGCCAGTCGCTACCGCCGTCCCCGGCAGGTTCGGATAGGCGATGCCGAGCTGCTCGAGATAGCTGCTGTACTTCTTGGGGTTGTAATAGTACTTCGTCATCTGCGGGCGAATCCGCTCCATCAGCTCTTTGTTCAGATGAATGGCCGGCTGGTCTTCCGGCGCCAGCACCGGATCGTACTTGGTGTCCTTGAGCTGCACGTTGTTGAAGTAATCCTTGGCGCTTGCGAGCAATGCCGGCGTCGTCATCATGTCCATCACCGTGAGCGCCACGGCCTTGGCTCCGGTCACCGCGCCCTTGTGTGCGATCGGCGTGGCCATCGCCATGGCGGCGGTGACGTGGTGTCCGAGCGTGTTGGGAATGTTCGAAGGAAAGCGGATCGTGATCGTCGGCACCGTCCACATGATGTCGCCGATGTCGTCGGAGCCACCGCGCATGGCGTTTTCCTTCGACTCAGGTGTCTGCAACGGCGCCACTTCACTGGCGAGCTTTTCGACCTTGAAACCATTTGCCTCCTGCACGGCTTTCGCGAACGCCTGATCGGCCTCACTCCATTGCGGCATGCCGATGGCCTTCATGTTCTCGTAGGCGGCCTCGGCCAGCGGCTTGTTGCCGAAGTTGGGCGCCGCGTAGCCCAACAGACGCCGGCTGACCTTCGTGCCCGTGGCCTGAGCGGCCGCCTCGGAGATGGTGTTGCCGATCTCATAGAGATCACGGATCGCACCGAACGTCTGGTCGCGGAAGTAGTACCAGACCGTGCCGACACCAGGCACGACGTTCGGCTGACCGCCGCCATTGGTGATCACATAGTGCGAGCGCTGCGTGAGTGGCAGATGCTCGCGCCGCATGTTCCATGCGATGTTCATGAGCTCGACGCCGTCGAGCGCGCTGCGACCGGACCACGGTGCGCCCGCCGAATGCGCCGTCTTGCCGAGGAACGTGTACTCGACCGACACCACGCCGTTGTTGCCCGCCGGTCCCCACGATGTGCTCAAGTCTTTGCTCACGTGCGTGAAGATGGAGGCATCGACGTCCTTGAACATGCCGGCACGCACATAGAACGCCTTCGTGCCCAACAGCTCTTCGGCGACGCCGGGCCAGATCATGAGGCGGCCTTCGATCTTGTTCTTCTCCATCACTTCCTTGACCGCAAGCGCCGCGGCGACGACGGCCGGCATGCCGGAATTGTGACCTTCGCCATGCCCGGGCGCTCCAGCCACTTGCGGCGTGATGCTTGCCGAGCCTGGCACCTGCGACAGACCCAGCAGCGCATCGATGTCACTGCCCAGAGCGATCAGCGGCCCGGACTTGCCCCACTTCGCAGTCCACGCCGTGGGAATGCCAGCAACGCCACGCTCGATGGTGAAGCCGTTCTTTTCGAGAATGCCCGTGATGTACTCGGAAGTCCGGAATTCCTGAAAGCCCGGCTCCGCGAAGCTGTAGATGGAGTCGACCATCTCCTGCACCAGCTTGGCGCGCTTGTCGACGCCCGCCGCGGCTGCCTGCTTCAACTCCGGCGCCGCCTGCGCCAGCACGGCCGGAGCAAACAAAGCGGTCAGGATTGCGATGCTCGTCTTGGTCACGTTGATCTCCGTCGACTGTGTCGCCCGGTAATGTAGCGAATGTTGCTGCACAATGATTGCAGATTGAGCTCCAATCCTGGATCAACTGTTCGCGCCTACTTCGCGTTCTCGTCGATGAAGGTCTTGATGTCCTCACTGAACTTGCCCATCGAGCCGGGATGCACGTACATCATGTGACCCGCCTCGTAGTACTCCAGGCGCACATTACGTCGCAGCTCCGGCGTGATGTTCAGATGGTTGATCGCATGCTTCACGGTGCCGTAGGGACAGGCGAGATCGAAGTAACCCGTCTGCACCAGCACCTGCATCTTCGGGTTCATCGTCATTGCATAAGAGATATCGGGCAGCACGTTCGCGTACGGGACCTTCCGCCCTTCCGTGTCGGGCTGCACGTGGCTCTCATCCCAATCCTTGTACAAACCCGCCGAGAGCTCGTACTTCTGCTCCGAGCGCACGTTCAACTCATCGCGGACATAGGCGTTATAGGTCGCGACGATGGCGGGCGCCACGGCGCTTGCGTAAGGATCGAATGCAGTGACTTCCGCAATCCGGCTCGGCATGCCACCGGCAAAGCGCGAGTCGATGCGGCCGATCGTCTTGCCCTGAGCGCGCATGAGCTCCTGCAGAAAATGGTTCTCGTCCATTCGCAGGTTGGCAGCATCCCAGTACGCAGCGCTCACGCCGGTGTAACGCGCGAGACCTTCGAGCGTCGCCTGTCGCTCCTCCGGCGTCGCACGCGCACCCTTGTACAACATCGGGTGATAGACCGTATCGATCCACTGTTCCACTTCGCGCAGAAACGGCAGCAGCTCCGGCGGCTGCGGATTCAGCGCCTTGTGATACCAGGCCGTGGCGGCATAGGTGGAAAGAAAGTTCGAGTCGCCCGCGTCGGTGTTCAGCCCTGCATTGCCGCCGACGAAATCCAGATACGGGGACACCAGGATGATGCCGTTCAACGCCACGTTGTGCCGGGTCAGCAGATCATAGGTGACGCCGCCGGTGCGGATGCCGCCGTAGCTTTCCCCGAGCACGAACTTCGGGCTCGCCCAACGCCGGTACTCGCTCAGGTAACGCACGATGAAATCGGAGACCGACCTGATGTCGTTGTCGACGCCCCAGAACTGTTTGCCCTCGGCCTTGCCGACGGGGCGCGAGAAACCGGTGCCGACCGGGTCGATCAGCACCAGATCGGCGCGATCGAGAAAGCTGTATTCATTGTCCACGAGCTTGAAGGGACCGCGCGTGTTGCTCGCGAGATCTTCGATCACCGCGCGACGCGGGCCGAGAATGCCCATGTGCAGCCAGGCGGAGGCCGAGCCTGGCCCACCATTGTATGCAAACACGATTGGACGAGTACGCGCATCCTGTCCCTGCCGGACATACGCGGTGAATCCGAACAGTGCGATCGGCTCGTCCTTTGCGTCCTTCATGAGCAGTGTGCCAGTGGTTGCTTCATAGTCGACGGCTTTGCCGCCGAGGCGGATCTGGTGACGCGAAGTCCATAGCTTCGGCTCGGGCTTTGGCTTCTCCTGCGTGTCCTGAGCCGCCTTCTTTTCCTGCTCGGCCGGCGGTGTGGGCTCGGCGGCGTTGCATACCAGGGGCGCCGAGAGCCAGATCAATGCAGTCAATGCAGCGGCAAGTCCATGCGATTTCATCGTGCGATCTACTGTAAGGACCCAGAGGGAAGGTTAGTATAGCGAGCGCTCGCTCTTACACGTTCCCCGATCGCACGGCTCGCACTACGTTTTCGTCAGCACCTGCGACTGCGCAACTTCAGCCATTGCAAAAGATCCATGACGCTTGAATCTGCACCTGCGCTCAGCGCCGCGGAAATAACCTCATTCATTCGCGATGGGTTCGTCCGACTTGATCGAGTGTTCTCGAGGCAGACCGCCGCACAAGCGCGTGAGATTCTCTGGCAAGCAACCGGATGCGATCCCGAAGATCCCGCGACGTGGACGCGGCCTGTCATCCGTCTCGATCAGTTCGGCCAGCCACCGTTCCGCGAGGCCGCGAGTTCACCGAGCTTGCACCGCGCCCTCGACCAACTGGTCGGCGAGGGACGATGGCTGGCCCCACAAACACTGGGCACGTTCCCGATCCGCTTTCCATCCGACGTTGCCCCGGGCGACGATGGCTGGCACATCGACGTGAGTTTCGGACACGAGACACCGGACTTCATGGAGTGGCGCGCGAATGTGAGCAGTCGCGGGCGCGCGTTGTTGATGTTGTTTCTTTTCTCGGACGTCGAAGCGGACGATGCGCCAACACGCATTCGTGTCGGCTCACACATCGACATCGCCCGGCAACTCGCCCCGGCGGGCGACGCCGGGCTCACATTACGAGAGCTGGCCGCCGATGGTTTTGCCGGTTCCGCGCATCGACCGGAAACATCCGCTATCGGTGAAGCCGGTACGGTCTATCTTTGCCATCCTTTTCTCGTTCACTCCGCTCAGCCCCATCGCGGCAGCCATCCGCGCTTCCTGGCGCAGCCTCCGCTGATTCCGCGGCAGCCTCTGTGTCTCGAGCGTGAAGACGAAAAGTACTCGCCCGTCGAGCTGGCGATTCGAAAAGCGCTCGCCTGGTAACCCTGCAGCGCTGACCTGCTCCATCGCTTCGATGAATTGCGCTCTAACACTTTGACTTTCCGGGTTTCTCCACCCATCCGGAACGACTCGAGGCGTCAGCGGGAGCCTTCCCGAAAGCGCCGGCGAACCAAGAATAAGCCATCATTTCTATTCAAAATATTTCACTTTCAATCAGGAAGTGTCATGATCGACCGTAACTCGGACAATTGCGGGCGCCGGTGGTAACCGGTTACCACCCGAGGGAAACAGCTTTTATAACGAACGAGATTGGGGGATCTATGTCGATGCCGAATCGTGTTCGATCCGTCGTTTCCGCCGCTGTCCCGGCGGCTCTCATAGGTACTGCTCTCGTCCTTCCCCCGGCCGCTTCGGCGGCGGAGACCGGTCAACAGAACTCACAGCTCGAAGAGGTCGTCGTCACCGGCTTCCGAGGTTCACTGAACACGGCGCTGGCTGAAAAGCGCGCCGAGACCGCAGCGATCGATGTCATCGCCGCCGAGGACATCGGTAAGTTCCCGGACAGCAACCTCGCCGAATCCATGCAGCGCATTCCCGGCGTCACGCTCTCGCGTGGCGATGGCGGCGAAGGACGAAACATTTCGGTGCGAGGCCTCGGCCCCTTGTTCACCCGAGTCCGAATCAATGGCATGGAAGCTGCCGCGCAGACCGGCTCCAGCGACATCTACGGCGCCGGCAACAACGGTCGCAGCTTCGACTTCAACGTCTTCCCCACCGAGATCTTCTCGCAGCTCGCGGTTCGCAAGACGCCTTCGGCGAATGTCGAAGAAGGCTCGCTCGGCGCGACCGTCGACCTGAAAGCGCCCCACCCGTTCGATTTCGCACAGGACCGTGTGTTCACACTGACCGGGCGCGGCGTGTTCAACACCATCAGCGAAGACGTGGATCCTCGCGCGTCGATGCTGTTCTCGCAGAAGTTCTTCGACAATACGTTCGGCGTGCTGGCCTCCGCCGCCTTCCAGAAACGAAACATTCGCGAAGTCGGTTATTCGGCAGTCGACGTGCTCTCGGCGAACACCAATGCCAACAACATAGGCAGCTCCGCCAATCCGATTCTGTTGCCCTATTGCACACCGATCGGCTGGACGACCACTGCACCGAGCCCGGTTCCCGGCAGCCGCGGAGCCACGGCCTCGAACTGCAGCGCCCTTACGCCTCGTTCCAGCAATCTCGAGGCGTTCAACATCGTCTACAACCTGCGTCGAGCGAGCGCACCGGATACTCCGGGCAGCGGCGCCTTCCTGCCGCGCCTGCCGCGCTACGTGAACTCGGAACAGGACACCGAGCGCACCGGCGGCACGCTCTCGTTGCAGTGGCAGCCCAGCGAAAATACTGACATCGCGCTGGATGGACTGTTGTCGCGCTTCCAGGTCGAGCGTCGCGACAACTACATTCTCGGCTTGTCGTTCGGCCGCAATCTCACCAACAGCGGCCAGCCGATGGTGGCGGTCCGCGACATTTCCTTCGATCAGAACGGCTCGGTGGAATACGCCGTGTTCGACGGCGTCGACGTGCGCTCCGAAGGCCTGGTGGATCAATTCGTTTCCACGTTCGAGCAAGTCAACCTGAACTTCGAGCATCGTTTCAACGATAGATTCAAGATCAGCGCTCTGGCCGGCCGGTCCAACTCGATCTGGGACGGAAAGATGCGCCTGCAGACTTTCATCGACGCCATCGACACCAGCAACTTCACGCTCGACTTTCGCGGCGGCCGCGAAACGCCGCTGATCGGCTTCGGTATCGACGTGAACGATCCAAACGCGTTCACGTACGCTCCAACTCCGGACGGCAATCAGACCGTGCTCGGCGGCTTCTCCACGCAAGGCAAGCCATCGCGCAACGTGACCCAGGTCGCCAGCTTCGACCTGGCCGGCGAGTGGCAGGCCACCGATCAGATCGCGCTCACCCTCGGCGGCCAGTATCGCGAGAACGACTTCCACAGCCGCGTCTCGAACCTCGTGCCCTCGCAGGTTCCGGTGCAGGCGCTGCCGAACGGCGTGACCGTTGCCGACATCTCCACCCGTATCACCGGTCTGCACAATCTGTTCGGTTCCAATGCACCGGCGAGCTGGGTTGCCGTCGACTCCAAGAAGTGGCGGGACGTGTTCAACTTCGCGGACATGGATTTCTGCGGCGTCGAATGCGGCGCCGGGCAATCGCAGATCCTGGAAAAAGTCACCAGCGGCTTCTTGCAGTTCTCGTTCGACAGCGGCAGCGACTGGCGCTTCCCGGTGCGCGGCGATATCGGTGTGCGCTACGTGAAGACGGATCAAACCGCCGTCGGTCACATCCCCGTCAACGCCCCTGCCGGCGCGCCCTTCCCCACGGTCGGCCAGCGCAATCAGGTGGATCGCGAGTACAGCGACACGTTGCCGTCATTGAACGTGGTGGTCGACCTGACACCCGACCTGTTGGCCCGCTTCTCGGCAGCGAAGGTCATGTCGCGACCCGAGCTCGGCAACCTGACGCCGACCGCGTCGATCACCGCGACGACGCGAACCGGCACGGTGAACAATCCGTTCCTCGATCCGATTCGCGCCAAGACGGCGGACCTGAGCCTCGAGTGGTACTTCCGCCCGGGCTCGCTGCTGTCGGTCGCGTACTTCTACAAGGACATCGAAACCTACATTCAACGCATCACCAGCCCGGTCCTGTACACAGAGCTGGGCCTGCCCGACGCGCTGCTCGCCGGCACACCGGCATCGCCCACCGACGTGTTCAACGTCAGCCGCCTGCAGAACACGGACGGCGGTCCGCTCAAAGGCTTCGAGCTCAACGCGCAGGTGCAGCTCGACATGCTCCCAGGCATCTGGAGTCATTTCGGCGTGCTCGCAAATTACACGCGAGTGGAATCGGAGATCGAGTACATCCTGACGAGCAGCGGCGGCGTCATTACTTCATCGACCACGGCCGATCTCGTCGGTTTGTCGAAGAACTCCGCGAGCGGCACCCTGTTCTACGACGACGGTCGCTTCAGCGTGCGCACCACCGGCACCTATCGTGACAAATACATTCGCGGCATCCCCGCTTCCGCCGGCAGCGATCTGCAAGGCAACTCCGATACGTTCTATCTCGATGCCGCCGCCTCCTGGAACTTCAACGACTACCTGACGCTGATCCTGGAGGCGCAGAACCTCACCGAAGAGCGCAACACGTTGTTCATCGACAGCGTGCGCGAAGACACGTTGTTCCAGACCGACATCGGCCGCACCTACACGCTGGGAGCCACGATCAAGTTCTGAGCCGCGTCAGCCCGCCCCACGGCGGCGTTCGCCAACGCGGGCGCCGCCGTGACCTTTATCGATGAACATCCATCCGCACAGCGCGCTCACGAAGGCGAGCGCGGCTGCGATCAGCGATACGATCCGAAAGCTGTAGACGAACGAGTCGTTGAAAGCTCGTTGCAACTGTTCTCGTTGTGCAGGTTCCATTGAGGGTGGCGGTCGTGCCTCTGCAAGCTTCGGAACCTCCGCACGCACGAGTTCTCTCGTTTCAGCCGACAGCGCCATTCGATCGAGGCGTCGATCGACCGCCTCACCAAACGCGGCCACAGCAACCATCCCAAGCACCGCGACCGCAAGCATCCCAGCGATGCGTGCCGTGGCATTGTTGATACCCGACGCGACGCCCGCGTGACGATCTTCCACCGCGCGCATGACACTCGTCGTCAGCGGCGCCACGCTCACCGCCATGCCGAAGCCAACCACCACCATCGGTGGAAAGAATGTCGTCCAATATGAACCGCCGATGTCAGGAACCGCAAGCAACACAAATCCGACAGCCACGATTGCCGGCCCGAGCGTCAATAGCGTGCGCGCACCGTACCGCTCGATCAGCCCACCCGACCAGCGCGACAGCACCCCCATGATCAGACTGAATGGCAGAAAAGCCGCGCCGGCGAGCGCTGCGGAGTAGCCTTGGATTCGGATCAGATTGAACGGGATGAAGAACATCGCGCCTCCCAGCGCGAAATACAACAGAAGCGTTATCACGTTGGCGCCACTGAAATCTCGCGATCGGAACAGCTCGAGCGGCATCATGGGATGACTCGCTCGCGCCTCGCGCCACAAAAACAGGCTCAACATGAGAACCGCAAGGGCAAGCGAGCTCAGCGCGGCCACTCCCGTCCATCCCTGCTCCGATGCCCGCGTCAATCCAAAGGCCAGCGCCCCAAGACCGATGACCGCAAGTGCGCCGCCCATCCAGTCGACGGCCACATCGCCGGACTGATCACGAGTCTCAGGCATGTGCCAGATCGCAAGCACGATAGCGACCACGGCGATCGGAACATTGATCAGAAATATGATTCGCCACGACCAGGTGTCGACCAGCCATCCGCCGATCACCGGACCCAAGGCGGTTGTGAGCGCCGAAGCGCCTGCCCACGTGCCGATGGCGCGGCCTCGCTCCTTCTCAGGAAACAATGCACTGATGATCGCAAGGCTGCCGGGAACCAACAACGCGCCGCCGACACCTTGCGCCGCTCGTGCGGCAATGAGTGCGGCCGCATTGGGAGCCCAGGCACAAGCCACCGAGGCGCCTGCGAAGACCACGACACCCATGATGAACACGCGCTTTCGGCCGAATCGATCGCCAGCGGCGCCGCCGACCAGCAACAGTGCGCCGAGCATCAACATGTATGCATTGACGACCCACTGTGCTTCACGCACCGCCGCGGAGAGATCCGCTTGGATGGCCGGCAAAGCGACGTTGACCACCGACGTATCGATGAATGCCATGCTGGAGCCGACGATGGTTGCAGCCAGCACCCACGGTTTCGCGGTGTCCGGGCACGCCGACTCAGCGGCAGCTCGCGCGCCGCGAATCACGCTCTCGTCACAGGAGATGAATGCCGTACTGTTCATGGTGGAGTCGTCGGCGTCTCACCTCGTACCAGGCGTTCTAGCTGGAAGCCATACCACTCGAATCGACGCGGGCCTGCCTGGCGCTGTGCGCGTTATAGGCGAAGCCCGCGATGGCGGCGAGCGCAACGATACCTTGTAACAACAAGGTCTGTACGGAGGGAAACACGCCCAGCAGTTCGATCCTGGGCAAGGGCAGTGTTTGTACCGACAAGACGCCGGCTTCCTGCAAGGCTTCGGCACCCTTGCCCGCGAGAATCACCGCGAGCACTGCGATCAGGATGGAGCTGAGAGAAAAGAACTTGCCGATCGGCAGTCGGGCACTGAACTTCAGCAACGCAACCGAGATCAGCGCCAGCACCACGCCGCCGGCCACGAGTCCGCCAAGCAAGGCAGCTCCGTTTCCATCGCTGCTGAGCGCCGCATAAAACAGGATGGTCTCGAAGACTTCCCGATACACCATCAAGAACGCGAGCCCAGCGAGCAGCCATGCGGAACGTCCTCGCAATACTCCAGACAGGTTGTTCTGCAGGTAACGCTGCCAGTGCCCGGCGACGCTCTTCTGATGCATCCACAAGCCGACGGTCAGCAATACCAATGCGGCGAACAACGAGGCGTATCCTTCCGTCAATTCACGGCTCGCGCCACTGATACTGATCAAATAGCTGGCGACGAACCAGGTCACGCCGCCGGCGGCGAGAGCCGAAATCCAACCGCCATGCACATACGGCATCAACTCCTGTCGTCCTGACTTGCGCAGGAAGGCCACGATGGCCACGACCAGCAGCAGCGCCTCCAGTCCCTCGCGCAGGAGGATCGTGAAGCTCGCGATGAATGTCGTCGCCGCACTCGTGTTGCTTCGATCGAGCACCTCACTCGCCGAACCGAGCACGTCTTCGACAACGGCAAGTTGCTCTTCCATTTCCGCTGACGTTGCGCCCCGAGCCAGACGGGCCCGAAACTCCGCCATCACCCCTTCCACGCGCGCCATGAGCTTTGCATCGCGTGCCGCAAGTCGCGGCTCGATGGGCTCGATGCCATCGAGATAGGCCGACAAAGCCAGCCGGACCGCATCGTCTTTGTTGCCTGCCCGATAGGCCGAGATGCTCTGATGCAAACGGTCGCGCGCGAGAGCAACGCCAGTCTCGCCTGCAAGCGCCGAGGGATTTGCCCGCAGATAGGACAGCACGGCCTGTGCACGAGTCGCACCCAAGTCGCTGGAAAGTTCGTTCTCGGTTTTCCGGACCAATGTTTCCAGATCCGGAATGCGTTCGAGAAGCGTCGAATCCTGCCGCCAGTGTCGGGCACCCTCTTCCCGTGCGGCCGCCGGGTAGGCGAGCGTGCCCACGTAAAAGCTCAACGCCCATCGATCTTCCACCGACAGCGATGAGTAGCTCGGCATGGCGGTGCCGGCGACGCCCTGACTGATCGCTTCGTACAACGAATAAAGACTCCGCGAGCGTGCGCGATCTGCATCGGTGAATGCGATTGGCGGTGGATCGAGCTGAGCCGCGGCGGGCCCATCGCCATCGCCGCGAGCACCATGACAAGCTACACACTGTTCTTGGTACAGCGCCGAACCTCGAGCGATATCGGGCACGGTCTGCGGCGCAATCGGCACCGGATACGTCGTAAGGAGTTGATCGGCCAGCCCGTGTGCCAGCTGTGCGACCTCGGCCGCATCAGCGTGCTGAGAAACCGCCGTTTCCAGCAGCCGGCTCTGCTCAGACAATGCCTCCTGGCCCTGACGACCGGGCAGCGCAGCCACACGCTCCCGAATCGTTGCCGTGAACTCCACCATCTCCTCATATTCGCCCGGGTTCGCCACCTGCCCGCCCACGACGGCGCCGGCGTAGTCCACCGCGACGTAATCCACGAGTTGCCAGAGCTGGCGGACCTGCAGATCGAGCTTGTCCTCCTCCGCTGACATGGCCGCGGCGCCAAACAGCATGAGCCAGGCAATCGCCAATGAGAATGAGAAACGATTCATCGAGGGAGCGTAGCGACGCCTGTCCGGCGACGCAAATTAAGACGGCGATACCTGGCGGATCGAGCCAGCGGGGTGCCGATATCTCTCGAGTGTCAGGCGCGAAGACAGCGCGACACGGAATGAGGATTTGAGATCACGTCCTGAAACAACTCGAAGGCGGCTCCAACCGCCCGAGGTCTGGAGCCACCTTCGCCATTGGACGTCTTACTTCGGAGAAACGCCCATGTACGCCTCACCGGCGCGCACGTAGTGCCACAGAGAATCCGAGTTGCGATCGAATGCCTTGGCCAGCAATTCCTCGCCCTTCTCGCGTTGACCGATGCGAATGAACCAGGCGCCGACCTCTGCATGACCGCTGTCGTCCTTCGGCTCGGCAGCGAGCGCACGAAGGAACAATTCTTCGGCCTTGGCATTCTCGCCCGCCTCAGCATACACACGCGCAATCCGGAACCAGTCGCTGGACTTTGACTTGCCGTTCAATACCGCATCCAGCATGGCGCCGCCCGTGGCTTTGTCGCCAGAGAGGTAATAAACGCGTGCGATCTGGATCAACTCCCAGCTGCCGCCATCGGCCAGACGCTCGGCTTCCTTCAACGCGGCGAGGCCGGCGTCCTGCGCGGGCTTGCCGGTCAGGAGGGTCATGCCCGGGCCTTTGACTTTTGCGGCATAGCCAATGCCAACGCCGGCGCTGAGACACGCCGCGGCCATCACCACTACTGCGACCTTCTTCATTGTTTCTTCCTCGGACACCGTTCGAATGGAGCGCGAAGAGTACTGCAACGGGCTGGGCTCCCACCAGCTGAACTCGATGGGACGATTGGACAGTTGCGGCGCACATCACATCGCGGACACCTGTCAGATAATTGGCCCACCGACGCGCAACGACCCAGAAGAGAAACAGATCGAAGAGGATGTGTTTGGCAACTCAACGGTACGCTGTAAACAGCTTCCCGCCAGCCGTGTCGAACTGCGCTCGCCTTACTTCCGAGCCGCGGCGAGTTCAACCAGCTTTGCAATCGTGTTCATGTTTCGTGCGGTGCCCGCATTCCCAGCCGGTATCTTCAGCTTGGAGTGCGCCATGCCCTCGCCGTAGTACACATAGATCTCGCGCTTGCCGAGGCTGACCTTTTCATTGACCGCGCCGGTGACCGTGCGCAGTGTGTCCTTCGGCGGTGGATCATCCAGAAAGACCGCCACTGTCCGATTGGGCTCCAACTGCTCGAACGGATTGCATACAAGCACCTGCTGCATCTCCTCCGCCGTTCGCACCAGCACGCCCACGTCCTTGCCCGCGTATTCACGCAGTGCTGCTTCCAACACCGATTTGATCGCCCGTTCACGTTTCGTGCTGTTGAAGATCACATTGCCGCTGGCGATGTAGGTTCGGACATCGGCAAAGCCCTGCTGCTCGCACAGACGTTTCAGGTCCTGCATGGGCAGCTTGCCGGTACCGCCGACGTTTACCGCGCGCAAAAGAGCGATATAGGTAGTCATCTTCTCCCCGAGCTTTGCGAAGACAGCGCGCCCTGTACAATGCCCGGCCTCATTGGCCACTACAACAGCGAGAGCGAGATACGATGCGAGGACTAGTACGGCTTGTTCCTGCCCTGCTGCTCACCCTGGGCGCCACGCAGGCTTCGGCACAGCGTGAAATCACATTCGCCCCCTATGCGGTGCCGTCCTCCGGGACGATCGCTCTCTCCGTGCGCCAGGATGTACCGCAGGAAGGCGCGTTCGCGGAGGTCGATGCAGCGGTCGGCGGCGCGCTGCGCCGTGCAGTGACATCGATGAATTATCGGGGTGAGCGGGACAAGCTGCTCGACCTGGGCGGCGTTGGACCTTACGAACGTGTCATCTTGATCGGCACCGGTAACGAGGCCGCTACGCCACGCACGCTCGAGGATGTCGGCGGCTGGGTGGGTCAGCTGGCCGCTCGCAGCCCGGTCAAGCGCGTCGAGTTGCTGTGGCCAGGCAACGAGTCCGATGCCGGTGCGCACCTCGCGTACGGCGCCGAGCTCGGTCAGTATCGATTCACCAAGTATCGGCAGGTGCCGCCGAATGCGCCGACGCTCGGCGAAGGTGAAATCGTCGTTCGCACGCCGGCCGGTGACGCAGCTCGCTCGATCTATTCGGCACAGTGGCAGCCGGTGGCCAACGCGGTGAAATTCACCCGCGATCTGATCACCGAACCCGCCAACGAAATCTATCCGGAAAGTTTCGTCGCACGCACACGTGAGGCATTCCGCGGGATTCCGAACGTTCGCATCGAAGTGCTCGACGTGCCGGCGATGGAGAAACTCGGCATGGGCGGCATGCTCAGCGTTGGCAAAGGCAGCGTCCGTCCGCCTCGGCTGCTCATCGTTCGTTACGATGCCGGCAAGTCGGGCGACGCACCGTTCGCTTTCGTCGGCAAGGGCATCACCTTCGACAGTGGCGGCGTTTCCATCAAGCCCAACCCCGGCATGTGGCGCATGAAGACCGATATGTCCGGCGCCGCCGCCGTTACCGGCGCGGTGCTCGCACTTGCAGGCAGAAAAGCCCCGGTGAACGCCGTCGCGATCGCCGCGCTGGCCGAAAACATGCCGGACGGCGGCGCTTCACGCCCCGGCGATGTCGTTCGCACCATGTCCGGCAGGACCTTCGAGATCATGAGCACCGATGCCGAAGGGCGCATGGTGTTGTCGGACGCCGTCTGGTACGCGCAGAAGCAATTCAAGCCACGCGTCGTCATTGACCTCGCAACACTCACCGGCGCAATCACCACCGCATTGGGAGATGACTACGCTGGCTTGTTCTCACGAGACGACAAGCTCGCGGCCCAGCTGATCACGGCCGGTGAGCAGTCCGGCGAGTACTTGTGGCGCATGCCGCTGCACCCCTCGTACGCGAAAGACCTGGAGTCGCCGATCGCCGATATTCGCAATGGCGCCAGCAGCCCCATCGGCGGCGGCGCCGGTCACGGCGCGCACTTCATCGGATCGTGGATCGAGAACGGCACCCCATGGGCGCACCTCGATATCGCCGGCATGGCCTGGCGCGAATCCGACGCACTGCCTACTTCGCCTCCGGGTGCTGCCGCGTTCGGCGTCAGGGTGCTCGATCGTTACGTACGCAATACGACTGAAGAATAAACATCATCGCATCGCCACTGCCCGGGCCACCGAAATGGCCCGGGGAGCGGCGTCATCTCGAAGGTAGTTGCCAACTCGCGCCCGCGAAGCCATCGCGACAGGCACGGACACGTGCTTCGGATCCCAGGCGAAGATCTCGCCGCGAGGCGTGCTGTAGAAGGCCAGATAGCAACTAATGTGACGGTTGTTGTGAGCGCCCCGAACGTCCTGCCTGGACAGCGCCGTCGAGCCCTCATGGGGATGAGTGTGCCACTCACCGAGCACCTTCGCCGATCGCGGCAATGAGCTCAGTGCCTCGGCGCTGTCCACCACGCACTTTGTACCCTGGCACGGCCGGCTGCGAGCCACCGCGCTGCCGATGATCCCATCGTGCAGATAAACGAACCCGAAGTACTCATGGTCCGTCGATTTCGGACCGTAGATGCCGAATTGCTCACGGACATGCGCCCGGACCTCTTCGCGCAAGCATTCGGACGCCGTGCTGTGCTCACCTGTGCAAAGCGAGACGACGATCAGCCCGAGGGTCAGGAACACACGACATGCGACATTCATGACGCAGTTGTGCGATCCGAGACGCCAGCGAGTCCTCAACCCTCCTTGAGGATTTCCTGAAGGCTCGCGAAAGGATTTCTAAGGACGCTCTGAGAGATCCCTGAGAGTCCAATCGCAGCCGTATACTCGGCGAATGTCCGCTGAACGCCTTCCGATGGCCGTGACCGACGCACCTTTTCGCGTAGGCGCGTGGCTGGTCGAGCCGTCCCTGGATCAGGTCACTCGTGGTCAGGAAACTGTCCGGCTCGAGCCGCGCACCATGCGGTTGCTGGTGCGGCTGGCCGAGACTCCCGGTCAGGTGGTGAGCTCGCGAGAATTGCTCGACACGGTTTGGGCCGGGGTGGTCGTCGGCCCCGCCTCGGTGTACCAGGCCATCTCGCAGTTGCGGAAGTTGCTCGGCGACACCGATCCCGAGCCGACATTCATCGCCACGGTGCCTCGCAAGGGCTATCGCCTCGTCGCTCCCGTCGAGCGCCTCTCGAGTGCGGCCACCCAGCCACAGTCACCGCCGAGAGAACCCCCTTCGGAACCTGAAACTCGAGGCGCTCCTCATCTGCGCTGGGGACTTGCCGCCGCACTGCTGATCGTCGTGATCGGCATGGCGAGTGGGTTCTTCCTGCTCGATTCACGGCAGTCGCAGACGGCTGGAGTTCCTATCCCGGCCGCTCCACTCGATAGCCGCGCGATCCTCGTAGCGCCCATTGCTCCCGCCACTCAAGACCGCGAGACGCAGTCCCTCGCCCCCATCGTCACCGATCTGCTGCGCACCCGGCTGGCGGCACTGCAAGACCTGGTCGTCATCGCCACCGGCTCGATCGACAACGCCATGCAGTCGGAACGGACGCTTCAGGCAGCCGCTCGCAAAGTGCATGCGCGTTACCTGCTACGAGGAGACGTAACGCGCTCACCGGATCGGTTGCGAATGAATGTCACGCTGGTCGATGTCGCGGCCGGCACACCGCTGTGGTCGAGATCGTTCGAGCAGCCTGTCGAACAACTCGCTGCGATCAATGAGAGCGTCGTCGCACAGACGGCGAAGTCGCTGCAGTTCGAGATCGCACAGACGGTCAGCCCCGCGTCCATGGACATTCCGGCTGAGCTGTCGACCTACGAGTTGTATCTGCGTGGGCAGCAACTCATGTCCACATTTCGAGCCGCGGAAGCCGACCAGGCCGCTGTCATTTTCTCCCGTGTGACTACGCTCGATCCTTCCTTTGCGCGCGGCTATTTCGCGTATGGCCAGGCCTTGATGCTCGCCGCGGATCTGGGGGCAAGAAAGATGTCGGAAGAACTGACCCGACAGGCAGGCCGAGCGATCGATCGTGCGATCGAGCTGAATCCCGCGCTCGGCCCCGCCTGGGCCCAGCGTGCGCGACTCACATCCGATCCGATCCAAGCCGAGGAGATGTATCGTCGCGCCCTGCAACTCGCTCCGAGCTACGACGAGAACTACATTCGCTACTCGGACTTTCTGTACAGCCAGGGCCGCCGCGGCGAAGCCCTCGATCTGATCAACCGCGCACGACGTATCGATCCGCTCTCGGCTTCTCTGTGCTGGCGGCAGGCGCAACTGGTCCTCGCGACGCGAAGCGATGTCACCGCGATGAAACAATTGCTGAATGAAGCGCTGCAGCTCCGCCCGGATTTCCCGACAGCACTGCGCGATCTGGCGGATGCCGAGTACATGTGGCTCGGAAATTTCGCCGAGGCCATCCGCCTCATGGAGCGGGCGAAGTCGGTGGACCCGACCTCGCATTGGGCCGATGCAATCATTGCCGGGCTGTATCTGGAAGTCGGCGACATCACTGCCGCATCGGCATTGATGCGCGATGCCCGCCCGGCCACGAAATCCGCTGCGAAAGAAACGTGGATCTCGATGCCGCTCTATCAACGCGACACCGCACGTGCGGCGGACATGGCCCGCAACGTCATGCGCGAGTGGTTGTCGCCCGAGGCGGATGCGAGCCTGCTCCAAGACAAGAGACTGGTCCACTCCGTCCACGAGGAGTTGATCGGCTGGTACTGGCCGACGGCCAATGCGATTCGAGACGAATCCCTTCAGACCGGTGACTTCCGCGGCTCCCTCGATCTCATCGAGCGCACGACGAAGCTCTTCTCCGGTTCTTCTCTAATGCGCAATCGCGGCCTCGTGCTCACCTATGCGCACGCATTGCTACTTGCAGGCGAGGCGCAACGCGGGCGCGAGCTGCTGACGTCGCTACTCAAACAACTCGATGCCGAACAGGTCGGACGGCCGGAGCACATGTATTCCTGGGAACGTGCCGCCGCATTCGCGATGTTGGGCGATGATGATCGAGCGCTCGTCGAGCTCGCCGCGAGTCAAAGGAACGACCGTTATGCCGGTTGGTGGTACACCGCCGAGTTGGATCCCATCTACTCGCGCGTTCGCCAGGATCCGCGTTTTCAAGCGCTCGTCGCCAAGGCTCGAGCGCATCGCGATCAGCAACGAGCGTTACTCGAGCAGATGCGCGCCAACGGCAAAGTACCCGCGCGAAGCTAGAATCCGAGCCGCTGGCGAAGCGCGTTCTTCTCCTCCAGCGACAGCACGGTCGGCGACACGATCGGCGTTCGACCATCCTCCGCGAAGAACGGCGATCGCTTCGCCTTGCCCGTCACCAGGCCTTTGAGAATGAAGGGCAACACGGTCACGAAGCCCTTGACGTCGATCTTCTGAGCGGTGCCAGCGGGCGGTGTGCCCCTCGCATAGCGCCCCATGATGCGACTCCTGACGGCGCCGAAGGTCCGCTCGAGATAGCCTGGATCCTTTACAGTGAACACCCGATGCACCAGGCCCGCCCAGGGAAAGCCGGGACTCACGTTCGTTATCGGCGTGTTACAACAGCCGGCGTACCAGCGATACAGCCCCTTGGGCGACAGACGCAGACATTTCAGGACGTCTCGCCCAGCGACGATCTTGATCTCCGCTGGGTAGACGGGAACGACTTCCGTGCCGCCGGCGGAATCCAGCAGGTCCGCCCGATTCAACCGATGCGCGAAGATCTGGCAATCGTCGCAATAACAGGCGAGGCGCCCGGGTGTGTTGCGCGGAAAATTCTGAAGCTGTGCACGGAAGGCGCCGCACTCGCATTGAATTTCCATGAGCGCTCCAGCCTACATCGGCGCGACGAGAAGCACTCCAAGCGAGCCCACGCCGACGGCCGCAATCGCGCTGCCGCCCCAACGAACCAGCGTGCGCTGCCGACCTGCCGCGAACATCTTCGTCGCAAGCAGTACGCCGAAGGTGTGTAACAGCGCCGTTGACAGAACAAAACCTACTGCATACAACGCCGCCGACAGATTCACGCCCATTTCCGTTCCATGTGCGTGACCGTGAAACAGCGCGAAGCCTGCGGTCAACGCAACCAGCATCGGTGCGCCCAACGTTTGTTTCCAAACAAGTGCCGCACCGAAGGCAACCAGCGACAGTGCAATGCCGAGCTCGACCGATGGCACGTCGACGCCCTGCACTCCGATCGCCGCGCCAACGACCATCGCCGTCACGAAGCTCGCCGGCAATCCCCAACGCAAGCGCCCGGTGCTGCAACCCGCCAGCAGGCCGACCGCCAGCATGGCAAGTAGATGGTCCAGGCCGCTGAGCGGATGCAGCGCTCCGGCGAGAAAACTGTGGGTCACACCGCCCGTGTGCGCCAATGCAGTAGCGGGCAGCGACAGGCAGGAGAACAGTCCAAGTAAAGATGTACGGCGTAACATGATCACGAGCATGCCCTCGATGCGGCGTTCCCGCCCTGGGTCAAATGACGTAGGCGGCCAGTTGTGGGAGACGTATGATACGCCAGCATGCAGTCGAGAGAGAGTACGTTCGATGTCGAGAGTTGATGTATTGCGGTTGGGGGTCGGCGGTCCGGTCGGCTCGGGGAAGACGGCGCTGGTCGACAGCCTTTGTAAGCGCATGCGTGAGCGGTTCAACATCGCGGTCGTCACCAACGACATCTATACGCGCGAAGACGCCGAGTTCCTGATTCGCAGCCAGGCGCTCGCGCCGGAGCGCATTCGCGGCGTGGAAACCGGCGGCTGTCCGCACACGGCGATTCGCGAAGACGCGTCGATGAATCTCGCCGCCATCGATGCTCTGATGCAGGAATTCACCGGGCTCGACATGATCATCGTCGAAAGCGGCGGTGACAACCTGGCGGCAACATTCAGTCCGGAGCTGTCCGATCTGACCTTGTACGTGATCGATGTCGCGGCCGGCGACAAGATTCCCCGCAAGGGCGGGCCAGGCATCATGCGTTCGGACCTGCTGATCATCAACAAGATCGATCTCGCCCCTCACGTGGGCGCATCGCTCGAGGTCATGGATCGGGACGCCCGCAAGATGCGTGGCGAGCGCCCCTTCGTGTTCACGAACTTGAAGACCGGCGAAGGGCTCGACAAAGTGATCGCATTCATCGAGCGCGAGGGCATGTTGAAGCAGTAGCCCGCGCTATCTCTCATCGCGCCAAGGTGCGGACTGCACGAGCAGCGGCCGCGGCGCGATTCTCTACACCCAGCTTCACGAAAACCTGCTCCAGGTGTTTGTTCACCGTGCGCGGGCTGATGCTGAGGATCTCACCGATCTCTCGATTCGACTTGCCCCGGCTGATCCATAGCAGCACCTCGGCTTCACGCGTAGTGAGCGACAGTGCGCTCTGCAGTTGCTGCTCATCGCCACGGGTGCTCGATTCGGCCAACCGGAACAACAATTCGTCCGGTCCCGTGCGGCTCAGCACGGAAATCTCCAGCCGTCGCGATCCCACCTCCATGATGGTGGTTGCCGTGCCCTTCACGCCCTGACGCAACTGCATCAGCTGTTCCACCAACTCCACAGGCAGCGTCGCGGCCTGTTCGTTCTGACCTGGGAACAGGTCGGCGAGCAACGCCCTGGCTTTCGGCGTCGACCACAGCAGCCGACCGCTCAGATCGGTGGCCAGCAGAAAACGACCGGTTGCGTCCAGCGCCGCGTGCGTGCCGGAGGCGATCCTCGCGTTCGCAAGGTGCACGCGAATCCGGGCCAGCAACTCATCGATGATGATCGGCTTGGCGACATAGTCGACGCCGCCCGCGGCAAGTCCCTCAACCACGTGTTCGGTATCGCTCAGTCCCGTCATGAAGATGACCGGCAGGTTCGATAGCAATTTCTCGCGCTTCAACCGCCGACACGCTTCGAAGCCATCGATACCGGGCATCACCGCATCCATGAGCACCAGATCCGGCGTGATCTGATCGACCAGCTCCAGCGCGCTGTCGCCGTCGGTGGCAATCAGCACGGTGAATCCGGCCTGATCGAGCGTGTCTGTCAAAAAGCTGAGCGTCTCCGGCGTGTCGTCCACGACCAGCACCGTATCGCGGCGCGTGCTCACATTAGAGGTCATCATCATTGCGCAGGGTTTCCAGCACGTTCATGTAGCGCTTCAGATCGAAGTTCGCGACCAGCGACTGCATGTGGGTGGTAAAGGGCTTGCTTGCCGGATCGTCGGCCTCGATCTGGCGCAGCTTGGCCTGGATGCCGCGCACGTGCCCGATACGGCCGAGTTGATAGAGATCGTTGACGTGATGTCGCGAATGCATCGGCAGCTCGCACGAAGCGCCGACCTCCTCCGCCGCAACATCCTCGGTTTCATAGGTCCATCGCAGGCCGAGCAGGCCCGCGATGGTATCGAGCAGCAACTGCATATCGACGGGCTTCATCACGAAGCCATCGTGCGGACACTCCGGCCCGCCCGGCCCGTATTCATGCGCGTTCGCCGACACCATGACGATCTTCATCGACGGCAGCACAGGGCTTTCCCGCAGTTGACGGGCAACTTCCCAGCCCGACAGATCCGGCATGGAGATATCGATCATGACCAATGCAGGCCGCTCCCGAAGTGCGAGCGCGATTCCGGCGGCGCCATTCGGCGCCGTGACGACCTCGAACTGCAACGGCTGCAACAGGCGTTTCACGATATCCAGATGCGCAGGATCGTCGTCGATCAGCAGCAGTTTGCGTCGCGCTCCTGTGTAGCCAGTAATTCGTCCCGGCACCAACGATTGCTGAACCGAATGCATCGCCTCCGAAAGCAGCAGCCGCACGGTGAACATCGTGCCCTCGCCTAGCGTGCTGCGCGCGAGCAACTCACCGCCCATGATTTGCGTGAGCAGCTTGGTGATCGTGAGCCCCAGACCGATTCCCGGTACGGCACGCACGCTCGCCGCCTCGCCGCGCTCGAACGGCTGAAACACCCGTTCGAGATCGGACTCCGCGATGCCAACGCCCGTATCGCTGATCTCGAATTCGGCCACCTGGTTTCGATAGCGCACCACCAGGCTGGCATGGCCGCGCTCGGTGTATTTGATCGCATTCGACAGCAGATTGATCAGGATCTGCCGCAGGCGTTTCTGATCGGTGTATACGTGCGCGGGCAGGTGCGGCGGCCGCTGATAACGAAACTCGATGCCGCGACTCGCGGCCTGCAGCCGGAACATGTCGACGATTTGATCGAGGAACTCCACCAGCTGCACTTTGTCCCGATTCAACCGCAGCATGCCGTTCTCGATACGGGAGATGTCCAGCAAGCCGTCGATCAGATTGGTGAGATGCTCGGCGCTGCGACGGATGACCCGCGCGGCATTGTCGGAAGGACCGGCGATGTCGCGCTCGAGCAATTGCGCGTAGCCAAAGATCGCATTCAGCGGCGAGCGGATCTCGTGACTGATGCCGACGATGTAACGGGTCTTGGCGACGTTTGCAGCCTCGGCGACCTCCTTCGCCTTCTGCAGAGCCGCGTCGGTGCGTTTGTGGGCTTCGATTTCATCCATGAGCATCGCAGTCTGCCGCGCCGACTCCGCTTCGGCGCTGCGCCGGCTCTCGTGAGCGAGGACGATGAGCCAGGCGGCAACGCCCGTCAGCACGAACAAGCTGATGAAGACCAGCCATAACGTCGTGCCGATCGCCGTACGATGCGCCGCGCTCGCGCCGCCGGTCTGTTGGTAGATCAGCGACAGCAGCAAACCGATCGCCAGGTTGAACACGAGCAGCAAGCCGAAGAAATGACCGGCTCGGGTGTTCAACGACAACGCGGCGCCCTTGGGCAGGATGCTGGCGAAGAATCCGTGCAGCTGTTCGGTGAA
>Ga0182742_1000578_pt1 | contig 55780 bp, 53 predicted proteins | sample eDN5th37CBELigMG_FD_128880 | JGI IMG/M metagenome (GOLD analysis project Ga0182742, IMG submission 128880) | Enriched Miracle-Growth compost microbial communities from Emeryville, California, USA - eDNA 5th pass 37_C BE-Lig MG (version 2)... ...
CGGGGCGCATTTCTGGGCGAAAACACCAGGAATCCGAATTCGGATCGGAGCGAAGGCTCTCTAGTCTTCGCTCATGCCATCGCAGCTTCACGAAGCGCACGTCCTTCTGTTCCGCAACCGGCCAGAAATGGCGGCGGAACTGCTTCGTGATGTGCTGGGCGTGAAGGTGCCTCGCTTCAAGGAGGCGCAGGTCTTTTCCGCGGACCTCACCGAAGTCGCACCTACGGAATATCGTGCGGATCTGATCGTTCGATTGTACGGGCGTTCGTCCACCGAGAAGCCGGTGTACGCCCTGATCGTCGAAGTCCAACTGCAGCATGACAAGGAGAAGCGGTATGTGTGGCCGTACTATGCAGCGAGCCTGCGTTCTCGACTCCAGTGTCCCGTCGGATTGCTCGTCGTGGCGACGGATGAGGCTGTCGCACGCTGGGCGCGGAAGTCAGTCCAAACCGGAGGCATTTATCCCTATGCGCCCTACGTGCTCGGTCCCTCTGCTATTCCAGCTATCACGAGTGAAGCCGACGCTCGCGCACATCCGGAACTCGCGGTGTTGTCCGCGATGGCGCACGGCAAAGACGCCGATGCGGAGCGCGCCGCGCGCATCGCAACAGTCGCGCACGCCGCGAGCGTGGATCTCGACGACGACCTTTCGCGGCTATACTTCGATCTCGTTTTGAATTCCCTGAGTGAGGCGGCGCGTCGTGCGCTGAAATCCATGGACATCAGCAAATACGAATACCAGAGCGAGTTTGCCAAACGGTATGTGGCTCAAGGAGTGCAGGAGGGGCTCCAGCAGGGACTCCGGCAGGGCGTAACGCAGGGCGAAGCCTCGGGCCGCCTCGCAATCGTGAGTCGCCTGCTTGCCCGGCGCTTCGGTCCGATCGCCGCGAGCGTACAAGATCGCCTGCGGCGCGCGTCCGTCGAGGATCTCGATGCGATCGGTGAAAGGATTCTCTTCGCCGGCAGTCTGCAAGAAGCGCTTGAGGGTTAGAGGGACCTCACTGCGTATCACTTCTCGCCAAGCGGTCGCACCTCGATTTCGAAGCTCCAGGCGAAACGCGGCTGCTGGGCGAGCCATAGGGCGCTCGCGGCCATGTATCCCAGCACGCAGGCGTCGAGCGCTACGACCGTTCCCGCAATACGCCGAGGATTGCGATGATCAGTCCGAGTCCCGGAAAAAGATGCCCCATGGCGCCATTGGCAGCGATGAAAAGGACGAAGGCGCCGGCCGGCGCCAGAACCGCCCACTGCCAATACTGCTTTCGCTTGAACCAGAACCAGGCCCGGAGCCCGCCCCCTTCGCGTACGAAGACCTTCGCGGCACGCCTGAACGTCCGGCGCGCATCGCGGATCGCGCTCAGCAGAAGCCATCCCTGGAAATGCGGATCCAGCTGACCGCGGAGCTCGCCGAAGCGCTGCCGCCGGTGCGAGCGTTCGGTCTCGTGAAAGTTCACGAGTGTGCGTGCCAGCGCCAGCAGCTGCTGGTCGTACGTCTTCCTGGAGGAGGTCGCCACGGCGCCACATCAGCCAGCGCAGTAGCCACCTGCGTTTGTTTTCGGCCACCGCACGCACTACGTGCGACGAGGCTCGCCGGCGCAGCTCGCCGGGTCCGAGCGAAAGGAAGAAGCGAACAGCCCTGCGCACTTCTGCTCGGGCCGCCATGAGCTGCACCACCGCGACGCCGGCTTGCGGATTCGCCTCCGGGGACTTCAGTGCTTTCCGCACGACATGGATCGCTTGCCTGGTCTTCAGCGCGCGTATGAATGAGCTCGTCGCGTCATCGATCGGCCAGATGCCTGGATCGGGTGAGCAGCACAAACGCGCGTAGACATCGAGCGCACCTGAAACGTCGTCCTTTCGAAGTCGCACGTCGATTTCTGCTGCCAGCGTTGGGGCGCCGGGTTGATGGACCTGCATGATCTCCAGCGTGCGGGACGCACCTTCCAGATCGGACGCGTCCAGCTGGAGAGACAGCAGGTTGTGAGCCGTACGCACATCCGTTGGCTGCAACTCCAGGCATTTCTCGAACTCCGCGCGTGCAGCTGAAGTTTCCTTCTGCTGGAGGTAAATGAAAGCCAGCTGGCGCTTCACGTTGGTGTCGTGGGGCCACAGCTCCTTCATCGTGTTCAGGGCTTCGACTGCACCCGCGGTGTCGTCGCTTTCCAGAAGCCAGTTGATCAGTTGATACCAGCCCCACCCATATCCCTTGTTTCCCGCGAGCACGTCCCTCATCTGCCGAACTGCTTCGGGAACGCGGCGGCGTTGGGCCTCGATCCACGCCTTTCTGCCAGCGAGTATGTGCACGTCCGTGAGGCAGATCGACATACCCTGATCGCACACCGCAGCGGCAGCATCGAACTGCGTATCGAACGCAAGAAGCTGCGCCTTGAGGTCCCATGCTTCGGTGAGCTGCCGATCCAGCTCGATGGCCCGCTCGGCAGCTGCGAGCCGCTCGGGGCTTGCGGATGGCGGAAGGGCGCCGGCCAGCATCATCCACACACGTGGATTGCCGCTGTGCTCTTTCGCCAGCGCGCGTGCAAACTCCACTGCATGATCCGGTTTGCCTGCCTGGGCGCACCAGTCGCAGAGATCGTCCCATGCCTGCCGGAATCCAGGAGCAATGCGCAGCGAACGCTCGATCGCGGCGAACGCATCATCGACCGCCTGCAGGCGCCAGAGCAGGCTCGCATGCGCGGCATGAAGCGCGGCATCGAAAGACGAGTGTCGCAGGGCTCTTTCGTAGGTCGCGCGCGCGTCCGCGAGACGCCCGGCCCTTTCGTAAGCCGCCGCCAGGGACATCGCGGCGGAAGCGAACTGCGGGTTCACCTCGCAGGCACGCTCAAGCGCCCGAATTTCCTCACTTGGCTCGGCACGCCTCTGATGCACAGTTGCGAGATCCAGCCACGCGCGGGGGATGTGAGGAAAGCGCTCCGTCGCACTGGTGGAAATATGGAGTGCCTCGTCCAGACGAGACATATGGAGCAGTTGTGAGACGAGTGCGGCCCAGCTACTGATGAGATCGGGCCGTTCCGCATGCGCCTGCTTCAGCAACGCCAACAGCCGTTCCGCCTCCAGGATTGGCCGCGCGACATCGGCATAAGCGATCAGCCCTTCGCCCGTGACGACCTGGCGCAGCAGCTCCTGCTCGATGAATGCGACATCTGACTTGCGCTCTTCATCGGTCCGCGTGAGCTCAAGCAGGGCGCCGACCGCATAATCGTTATCCACACTCAGGGATATCGCGTGGCGAAGCTCCTTGCGCGCTTCGCTCATCTGGCCACGTCGCAGATAGATGACCGCAAGGGTCGACGCGCTGTAGCTGTTCTTAGGCTCTATCCGGCGGGCTTCCTGTGCCTGCTCTAACGCCTCATCGTGGCGCCCGAGCGCGAGGAGTCCCGCTGCAAGCTCACGCCGCGCCACGGCGTCCGACGGCTCAAGTCGCAACAGCTCTTCGGCCGCGGCGATGGTCAGCTCGGGCTCCGATCTGCGACTCCACTCGAGCAACATGCGGCGCAGGCCGCAGTGATGCGGATATTCGCTGCAGGCGTCCTCCACGACCTTGCGGGCGGCCGCGATCCCGTGGTGCCTGGCGACCACTCGCGCAATCGCCTGATACGCATCCAGGGCGAGCGGCTCCTTTTGCAGCAGCTCCTTTGCAATGACTTGCACGCGTTCGTAGTCCAGGCTCTTCTCGGCGACATCCATGCGTGCCCGCAACCACTCGTTCTCGCGGACCTTCCCGCGCGCGGAGTCGAGCAGTCTTTCGGCTTCCTGCACTTCTCCGAGGCTGGCGATGATGCCGGCCGCACGAAGCCGTAACTGGCCGTCCTCCGGGCGCAGGCGGATCGCCTCATCGAGGACTGCGCGGGCTTTGTGCGGCTGGTCGACCTCGTTCCAGGCCCAGGCGAGGGTGAGCGCGGGCTGCTCGGACCGGTGGCCGAATCGGGTGAAGCGATCCTGCAGATGTTCCAGCGCATGCTGCGTGCGGCGAGTCTGGCGGCAGGCGAGAAACCAGTGCTGCCACAGATGCTCCCGAAACTCCTCCGATAGCGCGGCGAAGCGATACCACTCGACGGCCTCATCGAGCTGGCCCCGCTCCCAGAGCAGATCCGCTCGCGCCTTGATCGCGCCGGAGTCTCCCGGGCGCAGCCGCAAGGCACGTTTCACGCAGCGCGACGCTTCCTCGGTCCGTCGCGCATCGCCACTTAACGCGCGAGCCAGCGCAATCAGCAGCGCGGGGTCCGCTTTCAGGTCGCCGCAGGGCTCTTCCAGAAATCGGATTCGATCCTCTCGCGCGGAATGCTGCATGCAATCCAGTTTGCGAAGGAGTCTCGCGGGATTGCGTGGAAACATCTCAAGCAGCTTCTCCGTGCACCGTATCTGCTCGATGCCGTTCTCGTCGTGATACGCGAGGTCCAGCCTTGCTTCCCACGTTATCGCGGCGTGAGTATCCTGCGCCACCAGTGATTCCAGCTCGCGTGCCGCGCCCTCGCGATCGTGCCTTGCAAGTGCTAGAGAGAACCGATGGTACTGGTCGTAGAGTGCCGCGTCGGGGAGATCTATTCCGTTCACGCGATGACGCTCGGCCTCGGGAATGAAGAGCATCCCCCGAGGCCCGAACGGACTGTAACGTTCGAAGAACGCCCCGATATCCCCTTCGATGACGTAGGGCTGCGAAGGATCGCGGAGCAGAAGGACGTCGCGCGTTCGATCGAAGCCAATCACCGCCATCATATGCGCAGTGGTGGCATCTACCGTCGTGATGGCAAAGGGAAGGCGTCTCGCGAGAAGCTCGAGCGCGCTTTCCCTCGTCACACGGAACTCGCGGACGTACCAGCCGTTGTGCGCGGCCCAGTCGCGTTGCTGCCAGGCCGGCGTGCCGTCATAGCAGATGGCTTCGGCGACTCGCACGTGATCCGCCGGCATCTTCCAGAACGCGCCGATCGCCGCCAGCGTTGCCGGGGCACAAGTCTTGAAATGCTGGCGAACGAAGCTGACATCCAGCTTCACGAGCTCGTCCGCCGGTGGCGGTTCGAGCAGTCGTTGCGCGAAGCGCTTCGCGAAGTCGTTGTCGGCTTTGCTGGCAAGATCCGCCGCGATCTGCCGCTTGCCGAGACGATACGCGACCCGCGCCTGCTGCGCGGTCAACCAGCTCGCAAGGCGCTTTTCCATAAGGGGCGAAAGCGAGGCGAACTGGAGAAGCGCGGTTTCGGCCTCCGCCCACCGCTCGTTCTCGCTCAGCAGCGAATAGAGTTGCGCGGCGATCGCTCCGCTCCGGAGGACGCCACCGGCTTCATGCAGGAGACGGATTGCATCGTCATCCCGGTTCAGCAGCTGGAGAAGCCGCGCGCGTGCCTGGATACCCGAGCGGTAATACGGGAAGGGATGCAACTCACACGCGGCTTCGGCGACCTCCAGCGCTTCTTCGAGGCGATCCAGACGCTCCAGAAGGAACGCCCGCTGCAAGCGGGTCCAGGCGCGGCCGGGCTGCAAGGATTCGGCACGCTCGATGAATGCTTCCGCGGCGGCGAAGTCCCGCAGATCGAGCGCGGCATGAGCCCGCAGTGTAAGGAGCTCATGGCTATCGGCTAACGGGGGGCTCTCAAGCTTGTAAGAGCTAAGGAAGCTCCACACTGCGAGCCAGCCACGCCGGTGCGAAACCTCGTAGCCGTATTGTTCGATGGCGAGGGGATCCGTTGGATCCGCCTTCAGGGCCCGGAGCGCGAGACGCGTAGATAGCAGTGAACCGCCCGTGTGCGCGGCAATCCTCGATGCCAGGGCACACGCTCCGGAGCCTTGCCAGAGTCGCAGCGGGGCGAACGCTTCGGCCCTTCGCAGCGCTTCCGGAATATGTCCGCGCTCGTAGGCGTCGGACACATGAGAAAGGATGCTGGCACTGGGTATGTAGTCGGTTGGCAGGGCAGAGTCTTCTTGTTGTTGTTCCATCTGCTCTTCCCGCGCTTTCGGGAGGTCCTGTCGCGGGAGCATTCTACCCAAGCTGTGGCGGATAGCGGAAGCGATGCAGGAGACTGACCGAAGCGGGGAGTCGCCATCCCTCGCAAGCGCAGCTGATACACTCCTCGCATGGCGATTCAGCTCAACCACACGATCGTCCACTCGCTCGATCCCGTGGCCTCGGCGAAGTTCGTCGCTGAAATCCTCGGATTGCCCGAGCCGAAGCCCTTCGGGCCGTTCATGGGAGTGGAGCTGCAGAACGGCGTGACGCTGGACTTCATTCGCGCGCAGCCTCACGAAATCATCGTCGAGCACTACGCATTCCTGGTGAGCGAGGCCGAGTTCGACGAGATCTTCGCGCGTATCCGTGCGCGCGGGCTGCAGTACTGGGCGGATCCGGGGCACACAAGGCCGGGTGAGATCAATCGCAATGATGGCGGTCGTGGCGTGTACTGGAACGACCCGAACGGCCACTACCTCGAAATCATCACGCGTCCGTACGGGAGCGGAAGTTAGCCTCGGCGGCGCACGCTGCAGATTTTGGCGTGAGCGGCGACGGCGGTCCCAACGAAGTTCAGCGCCGTGCCTTTCACCGGAAGGGCAGCCGCTGATATCGATAGGCGAACAACGGCCGTTGAGCAGCTCCTGCTTTACGCGCGGTCATGCCGCGCGTGATCGGGGCAGCTCCGGGGGTCGAGGTCATCGAGTCGCCGCGGGAGCGCTCGACGTTGCCGTTCTTCCGGAGAGTGCGATGACATTGAAGAGCTGGCAGGCGGTGGCGTTGCTGACAGCGATTTCCATCGTCGTTTCGCTCGCGGAGGTTCCGCGGCAGGACTGGTTCACAATGGCGACGCTGAGCCTGTCACTCGGCGTTGCTTCGCTCGCGCTGATGGGCACGGCAGCGTTGCTGGGCGGGCGGTTCCAGGCGGTCGAATCGCTGTTCGGTGGGCTGGACCGGGTCTATCAGGCGCACAAATGGCTCGGAGTCTGGGCGCTCGTATTCGCCTCGATACACTTCACGTTCAGGGCGGGTCTGCGTGAGTGGGACACCGCGGCGATACTCACGCTACCGGCGTACGCGACGAGACTCGTACGACAGCTCAGTCTCGTTGCGCTCATGACCATCGTCGTGCTGGCACTGAATCGGAACATTCCGTACGGCACGTGGCGCTGGTGGCACAAGCTTTCCGGACTTGCGTTCGTCATCGTCGTCCTGCACTGGCTGAGCATCAAATCGCCCATCGAGCTTGCGAGCCCGGCGGGCATCTGGCTGGCGGCGATCGCGGTGCTCGGCATTTCGGCAGCTGCGTACAAGTTGCTGTTGTATCCGCTGCTAGCGAGGCATGCTGAGTATCGAATCGTGAAGGTGTCTCCCGGCGCGGCGGCCGTTCACCTCGAGCTCGCTCCCGTGAAGAACCCCGTGACGTTCGTGCCGGGGCAGTTCGCGTTTTTGACCATCAAGGAAGAGGGGCTTCGGGAACCCCATCCCTTCACGATCGCGAGCGGCGGCGACCCGAGCTCGAACGTGGATTTCGTGATCCGCGCGCTCGGCGACTACACGAATCGGCTGACTACGCTCGCGCGGCCCGGCATGTACGCCGAGGTGTACGCACCCTATGGCCGCTTCAGACGACGCGCAGGGGCGAGTCGCGAGATCTGGATCGCCGGCGGCGTCGGCATCTCACCGTTCATCGCGTGGCTGCGGGACCCTTCGGCGAAGCATTTCGATCGCGTGACGTTCTTCTATTTCTTCACTCCGGGTCGCGAGTTTCCGGGAGCCGATGTGGTTGGCGAGCTCGCCCGCGGCCGGAACGTGGAGCTCGTTGCGATCCCGAGTGGACCGGGAGATCCGCAGTTCGTGCAACGGTTTCGGGACATCGTGAGTCAGGCGGGCGCGGATGCAGTGGAGATCAGCTTCTGCGGACCGAAGGGGCTGCTGGCCGCCGTGAGTCGGCTGATGGCGGAAGCGGGTGTGCCGCGCCGGAACCTGCACTATGAGTACTTCGAGTTTCGGTGACGGGGACGTGGCGCGGGGGGCGGTGAAGGGGCGATGCGCGGAAGTTGTTTCAGGTGGTGAGGCTGATCCTTCGCGTGAGTGGATCTTAATCCACCGGTTGCTTCGGAGTGGGCCTCTTCGGCGCGACAAAGTCCAGCCGCGGCTCGCCGCTCGAGCAATCGATGACGTTGTGTCCCCATGTGAAGAGTCGCTTGTCAGACTCGTCCAGGGCGCGCTCGATGTCCCGCGCGAGCTCCCGTGATCGTCGCGCGCGCATGCGGCGGATGTCTCTAAGAAGTGGGTCTTGCATGTTCGTAGGTTCTCATCAGTTGTTCGGGTGTGCAAATGTCGGGACAACGAAGGCAGTTCTTCTCGCACACTAGTACGAGTGCTTCACATTTTCCCTACCCGCGGTCATTGAAAATTCCCCACCCCCCACTGAGCCTCAGTTGATTTGCGCCGCTGCGGATTCCTCCGGGCGGATGAGCCCCGCCTTGAGCTTCTCTTTCAGGCGATAGGAGTTGCCGCGGATGTTGAGGGTGATCGCGTGGTGCAGGACGCGATCCAGGATCGCCGTGGCGATGACGCGAGGATGCGCGTTTGCTGCGGTGCTGGGCAACGCGGTGGGTGCGCGAATTTTTCTGGATATGCGGCGTGACAAATGGGGTGGACTTGTGTGGTGAGGATTCGAGCCGTTGCAGCGCCCTGGGGATCGGGCTCCACACTCAATCAGCTCACACGGGTGTGTGAAGGCCGCCAGTTCTTTCCTCTCGCCCATCCGAGTTTCGGAGTACCGAACTCACTCCGGTCTGCGTCGGAAGCGAAACCGTTCTCGTCATGGCCATCCCCAGCGCAGACGGTTGCTGCCGACTAGGAGTCGTGCCGGGTGCTGGCGGCGATGGTCGTCCGGCATGTCGCCCGCCAAGAGCCTTTGCATGTCTTGGTGAATGTGTATATCGAACGCCAAATTCCTATACATAACGACGCCGACCTGCATAGGGAATGGCCCAAATCGATCTACTTTCGGCGCTGTCGGCGTCCCGTTTCGACCGCCCGGATGTCCTGAAGCGCCTCACCGCTGCAAGCCGAGGCTTGGCCGAGCTGAAGGGGGTGGCCGCCTCTATGCCGAATCAAGGCATCCTCATCAGCACGCTCGGGCTGCAGGAAGCAGAGGACAGCTCCGCGATCGAGAACATCGTAACGACGCACGATGAGCTGTTTCGGGACGCGCGGCGCGAGCAGAAGAAGTTCGATCTGCGCCTGCCGCGAGCCACCTTCCGCGCCACCAAGACGCTCGAGCAATTCGACTTCGAGCGCCTCCCGCAGCTCAATCGGGCCCTGGTGAATGAGCTGGCCGCGGGATGACTTCGGTCTGTCCCGGGATTCCCCAGATGAGATTGTGCGGCCAGCGTCCACTTGTATCTCGGAGCAAGTTCCGTAAGATACGCAGCGGGCTTGGCCCATGAGGTCTTCGTAAGAGGGCCGCCGCAGAGGCTCAGACGCACAGTCTGGGCCTTTGTCGTTTCTAGCATCGACCTTTGTGCCGATCGAAGAGCTCGAAGCAGCTGCGCTTCGTGCCACAGGCTGCAATCTCGTCGGGCTCCAGTCTGCTCTCAATGAACCGACCTGCATCTCGCAGCGTCACGTAGGCGCGATTGCTCTCGTCGTAAGCTGCCAGGACGAGCGGCCATAGGAAGATGTCGGCCAGCTGACCCAGCGGCGATGACTTCGACTTGAAGCGAATCTCGTAAAGCGTTTCGGCGAGCTCCGTAGGCGTGAGGGGCTTGTATTGCGCGGACGAGTCCTTGGCGAACGGAGGTCCCGACGCCTTGAGCGCCGAGTAGTACTTCGCCAGCCGGGCATCATCGGCGCGACAGCTGCGTTCCGGCATCACGCGCAGTTTGCGGCTGTGTCGGCGTGCAAACTTTGCTGCGCGCTCAACAGCAATGCAGAACGCGGTCTGACAGAGGTGCCACTGTCGGCGGCCGTACCGCTCACGATACCTCGCGTCGTATCCCGGCCTGTCGATTACGCAGGCGAGTCCCAGTACGTTGACGGATGTCAGAAGTCGCGTGAGATCGCGCATGAATGTCTCGTATTCGTCAGTGTTTCGTTTCAGCCAACTGAATCGACCCGAACAGTGGCGGATCTCAACAGAGTGCAGTGGATACCGTATGGACCACCGCGCACAGAAATCGTCGTACGACTTCCTGGCGGCGGCTTCCTCCTCCTCGTTGATCAACACTCCACCGAGTGCGAAGAAGCTTCTTCTCTGCGGATCGAAGGTGATGGGTCTTCGATTCGGCGTTCGCGTTCCGGAGTCGTCCATGTAGAAGTTGATTACGCGTGACATGTGCGCTCGTCCTGCTCCTTGGCGTACACAGTGATGGAGGGATGTTCTTCGCTAGTGCAGGCGCCGAAGGTTGGTGAGTGGGCGCGATTGAACTCGTAGACGTTTCGAGGCGCGATTGCCGTCACTGCCTGATGTCACGACGAGGCGCAAACTCGGAAACACGGTCGCGCAGCCAGATCGCGCAATCTGAACGCCGTGCCGGTGCGATGCACCCGGCACGGCGTCCGATTCTCCGCTCCTCTAAAGAATCCCCATCGCCTTCATGGACATCACGGTCTCCCCCACGATCAGATGGTCCTTCACCCGGACATCAACGAGCGCCAGGGAGGCTTTCAGTCGCACGGTGACCGCTCTGTCCGCCATCGACGGAGCGATGGAGCCGGAAGGATGGTTGTGGACGAGCACCACCGAGTACGCCTGCCGCGAGACCGCGCACTTCACGATCTCGCGCGGGTAGACGGGCGTGCCGTCGAGCGTGCCTTCGAAGATTTCGACGTAGTCGATGAGCCGGTCGTGCACGTCCAGCAGGACGAGCGCGAAGACCTCCCGTTCCCGCGAGCCGAGCTGGAGGAGGACGAAGTCGTAGAGCACGTCGGGATCCTTGAGGACAGGCGCGCCCGGACGGAACTGCGCGCGGGCGAGCTCGCGGGCGCAGCGTAGGACGGTGGAGTGAGGGGCTTCGTGGAAGGCGGTGCCTTCTTTGATGAAGAGGGGAGGGAAGTTGTCGAGGGGTGCGGGCGCGGGGAGGGTGGGTGAAGGGGTTCGGGGGCGGGGCGTGGGCGTAGTAGAGTTTGGGGTAGCCATTGGATCTCTTCCTTGAAAAGAGGTTTGGTGGTTAGGCGCCTGCCGGTGTGTCTGCACTGGCGGGCGCCGCTTTGTTGCGCGAGGGAGGATGCGTGTTTGCTGCGGTGCTGGGCAACGCGGTGAGTGCGCGAATTTTTCTGGAAATGTGGCATGACAAATGGGGTGGAGTTGTGCGGTAGAGGATTCGAGCGGGTGCCGCACCGGGATCAGGCTGCACGCTCAACCCGCTCACAACGGTTTGTGATGGCTCCCCCGGTCTACCCTTTTTCTGGACACGCATTGGGCCAAATTACCGGCCGAAAGGGTGTCCTATGCGAAGGAAGAACGAGACGAGCACTGAAGCTGCCGGCGCCCAAGGAGGAAGATCTTTCGAAAGGAATTCTCGAAGCCATCGACATGGATAGTTACCGCGCTGAAAAGAAGGCTACGCTCGCCATCGCCTTACCCGATGCCGATGCCGACGCCGAGATCGAGCCTGTTCCTACTGATGGTGGCGGCCGCAAGGCCGAACCGGTGCTGGACAAACTCTCCAACATCATCAAGTCGTTCAACGAACAGTTCGCCGGATTCTTCAACGACCCGAAGGCTGTCGAGAGGCGCATCACAGAAGTGATTCCGCCGAAAGTCCTGGCCGACGAGAAATACCAGAACGCGAAGCAGAATTCTGATCGCGAGAATGCGCGCATCGAGCACGACAGAGCACTCCAGCGAGTGATCACCGCGATGTTCAAGGACGACGCGCAGCTATTTAAGCAGTTTCAGTATAACGAGAGCTTCCGCGGCTGGCTGACGGATACGATCTTCGGGCTGACCTACGATTGATTGTTCGCGCGAGCGCATACCACAACGACACTGCTCTCGTGGCATCCGGCTCACGCCAAACCGAGTGCCACAATGTCAATTGTGGCGCCGGCGCCCGCTCAGTGCGGAATCGTCGCCTGCTGCACGCTCCGATACGCACACTCCAGGAACTTCGACGGATCCCCCATCACCTCGATGAGCCCCTTCAGCGGCCGGTCCGCCACCACCGGCACGACGCCGACGAACTCTTTCCCCTTGTTGAATTCAACAACGTCCTCGGGTCCGAAGCCCTTGTTGAACAGGATGAAGAACTGCTGGAAGAGCTCCCAGTACACGTCCTTGCGGCTCACGATCTCGCTGCCCTTCAGCGGCACGCCCTGCGCTCCGATCACGACGGTGTCGGGCTTCACCACCTCACTCAGGATTTCGTAGGAGCGCAGGAAGCCGTGATAGAAGCCGCCATTCAGCCAGTCGATCACCGGCCAGCTGTTCCCCGCCACCGGCCCGCCGGCGACGATGACGTTGTGCTTCGGGAAGTGCACGTACAAGTCGCCATTGGTGTGAGCAGCCGGCAGATACCGGTAGTCCACCTGCTCACCGGCAAACTGCAGTGAACCCTTGTTGTAGGTGGTGACTGTCGGCAGCCCCTTCGGAGACAGGCTGCCGTACATTCCTTCGTACACGGCAGACCGGTTCTTCCGCGTAAGCGCCAGTTTCGTGACCTCATGCGAAATGATGGTCGCGCCGGCCTTGCCCACCGCCTCATTGGACCCCGTCTGCTCTGGATGCCAGTGCGTGTTGATCAGCGTGTTCACACGCTTGCTGCCGGTAGCCGAAGCCACCGCCTTCAACACCGCAGCGGAATGCTCGGCGAGACCACCATCAACCAGAAGCGCACCTTCAGAGGAGGGCAGGACAACGACATTGCCACCGCCACCAGTGAGCAGCGCGAGCCCGTTCACGTCCTGCACTTCGATGCGGGCCTTGGAAGCGGCGGATGCAACGGCGGGCAGGCCCAGCAGTGCGGCAGCCGAAAGGGCCTGCGCACTGTCGCGCAGGAAATCACGTCGGGAAAAGGTCATTCGGGTCCTACTAGGGTCCTACCGGATCGACCGGCCAGATGAAGGAGTCATACACGGCAGTGGCGATGGGTGGCCCCTGGGGCGGCCAGTCCGGCGTCTTCGCTAGTTCGACGCTCGCGCCCTTGCTGCGCAGGAAATCGGACAGAGGCTTGTTGGGCGGCTCGGGCATCGCGAGGAACGGCACGTAGCCGCGGCCCATCGCGTAGTCCAGCGCGGTGAGGCCGTCTTCGTCCTTCACGTTGACGTCGAGTCCGAGATCCAGAAGTGTCTGGATGACCTGACGGTTACCGCCGGCGCGCACCGCATAGTGCAGCGCTGAGCCGCCGCGCGTGCGCGCGAGCAGGTGAATCTTGCCGACGAGGTTCACGTCCGCGCCGGCTTCCGCGAGCAGGCGGATCAGCTCGACCTGCGGGTTCGCACGCGGCGCGCCACCGCGCGGACCTCCAGCGGCGCCACCCGGCGCACCTCTCGGCGCGCCAGCCCCGGCACTGGCAGTCGCGCCAGCCGAAGCGCTTCTAGCGGCGCCCGACTGGGCGCCTCCAGTTGCAGAGCCTGCGGCCGCTGCAGTCTGCGCCGCCGGAGCAGATCCAGCCGCTGCGCTCGGTGCACGTGCAGCCGCACCCGCCGAAGCACCTCCAGCCGCACTAGCAGGAGCACCACCTCCAGCCGCCGCAGTCGGCGCACTCGCAGCGGCACCAGCAGGCTTAGCACCCGCAGCCGCACCGCCGCTCGCACTTCCAGTCGAGCCAGAAGCTGCACCCCCGGCCGCGCCACCCGCAGAACCGCCAGCGTCGCCATCCGATTCGTCTTCCGCACCCTCAGCCGACCGCTGGGGCGGGGGAGGCGCGCCAAAGAAGCTCCGCGCACGCCTGCCGCCGTTCACCGTCATGATGATCGGCCCGCGCCCGTCAGAGGTCGCGAGCTTCGGATTCGCGCCGTGCGCCAGGAGCAGCTTCACGAGCTCGACGTCGTTGGTACCGCAGGCCGCCAGAAACGGCGTCATCCCGCGATCCGCAGAGGACCCAAACCCCGCGCCCCAGTACAGCTGCTGGTTCGGATTTGCCCCGCGCTCCAGCAACATCTTGATCACATCCTTCGGCGTAGCCTTGTTCGGCTTGTCCTGGTCGAGCGGGTTGCGGCTGTTCGCCAGGTTCATGTTGGCAATGGCGACATGCAGCGGCGAGCTGCCGTTCATGTCCCACTGGTTCACGTCGGCACCCGCTTCGATCAGGCGCTTCGCGATGTCCCAGTTGCCGTTCATCATGGCGATGGACATCGGCACGACGTACGACGGGTCCGGCAGATTCACATCCGCCTTGTACTTCAGCAGCACCTCGACGCACTCGCGGCAGTTGCCGCGCGCCGCGTACATCAGCGGCGTGAAGCCCCCGCGATCGCGAGGAGCAGCGCGGCTCTCCGCAGTCGCCACGCGCCTGTAGTCGCGCACAGCGCCGCGGGCGTTCACGTCCGCGCCCTTGGAAAGCAGCAGTTCCACCATCTTCGGATGGCGGCGAGCGGCAGCCCACATGAGCGGCGTCTGCCCGCCGAACTGCTCGACGGCATCCACCTTCGCGCCAGCCTTCAGAAGCAGCTTCGCAGCCTCGATGTTCCCGCTACGCGCGACGACGTGCAGCGCCGTCTCGCCATCGGCATTGGGGGACTCAGGATCCGCGCCGGCCTTCAGCAGCAACCCGATGAGCTCGGTGTTGGCCGTGTCCGCGGCCAGATGCAGGGCATTCGCGCCGTAGACGTTCGTGGCTTTGACGTCAGCGCCCTCCTTGATGAGGCGCGCGACCTCGGAAGTATCACCTTCGAACGTCGCCTGCATGAGCGGCGTGCTACCGTCCGGCTTGCGCGGCTCGTCAGCGTTGCCAGCTACGGCGCCGGCCGCTGCGGAGCAGAGCAGGGCGATTGCTACTGCATTCGCCACTGCACCCGCTACTTTCCCCCTCATTCGCATTCTCAAGCCTCGCTGAACGTGCCGGTGGCGTCGCCGAACTTCTCGATCTTGACGTTCGCGCGCTGGGCGATCGTGAGCAGCACGTTCGCGAGCGGCGTGTCCTTCGGCGCGGAGATGTGCTGGCCGCCCTTGAGCTTGCCGCCCTTGCCGAGCAGCAGCACCGGCAGCTGCGAGCAGTTGTGCAGGTCCGAGTTACCGAGGTTCGAGCCGTACAGCATGATCGTGCTGTCCAGCAGGTTGCCGTCGCCTTCCTTGATCTCGGCCAGGCGCTTGGCGAAGCGCGCAAAGCGCTCCATCTGGTACGTCTGCACCCGCGCGAGCTTCTCCTGCTTGTCCGGATCCTCGCCGTGATGCGAGAGCGGATGGAACGCTTCGTCCACCTGCACCGAGGGGAAGGTGCGCATCGAAGCTTCCTTGATCATGCGCATCGAGGCGACGCGCGTCTGGCCGGTCTGGAAGGCGAGCGCGATCATCTCGAACTGCACGTCGACCAGCTCGGTGAAGTCGTCCGGCGTGCCCACAGGAGCATCCGGCAGGTTGCCCAGGGACTCGGCTTTCGCCATAAGCTTGGACACGCGGCTCTCGACCTCGCGCACCGACTCAAGGTAGTCGCTCACCAGCGCGCGATCCGCCGCGCCCAACCGACGCTGCAGGCTCTGCGTGGCCTCCATCGCGTAGTCCAGCAGGCTGTCCGTCGCGGTGAGGCGCGCGATGCGATCCGCGTTGGAATCGCCTGGGCCGAACATTCCGTAGAACACCTTGCGCGGGTTGCCCTCGAGCGGAAGGCTCTGATTCGGGCCGCGGAAGGACGTGGCACCGCCGGGCTCGCCGCACAGTTCCAGCGAGGTGATCGGCGTGTCCTGCCCGATCTGCTTCGCGGCGATCTGGTCGATGGACGTACCCGCGCCGGGACCCCACGGGGCCATCTGCGGGTCCTGGCAGGTGAGCCAGGCCTGTTCGGTGATGCCGTGCGGAGGATTCTGGCGCTCGCCGGCCTTGTTGCGGATGTTCGTGATCACCGTGACGTACTCACGCACGGGCTCCATCGGCTTCAGGATGCGAGAGAACTCGAAATCCTTGCCCGTTCCCTTGGGCACCCAGAACTTCTCCACCGCGCCGTGCGGGATGTACACGAACCCGAGGCGAGTCTGGGGAGCCGCAGCGGTGTTGGCCAGGGCAGTGCCGGCCGGGATCATCGCGTCCAGGAGGGGCAGGGAGATGGCAACGCCAGCGCCCTTCAGGACGGTGCGTCGGGAAAGGTGCTTCTTGGTCAGGAACATGTTCTTGAGTCTCCAGCCTTCTAGGGAGCGGATGAACCGCTGTTCACAGAAACCTGCGCGGTGGTCGAGCCGTGCGGCGGGCCGGCCGGCGGGGCGCGCCGGCGGAAAGCAGCACTGTTCACTACGCCCATCACGATGGATTCGAACGTGTAGTTGTGAGCCTTGGCCTCACGCACGATCTGGCGCACGGTCGGCATGTCATTCGCATCGACGTGCCGGCCCACTGCGTACGTCATCAGCTTCTCGGTGATGATCTGCGCGAACTGGTCGCCGCGTGCGGCGAGCGCCTTGTGCAGATCCGCAGGGCCAGCGAGCTGCGTGCCATCCGGCATGGTCGCTCGCGAGTCGATGGGCAGTTGGAACTGCGGATCGACAGTGCGGTATGCGCCCACGGTGTTGAAGTTCTCCAGCGCGAAGCCCAGCGGATCCATCACTGCATGGCAGCTGGCGCAGGCAGGCGCCTGGCGGTGCAGTTCCGTTTGCTCACGCACGGTGGTGGGCTTGCCCTTCGCCGATTCGGCGAGATCCGGCACGTTCGGCGGCGGAACGGCCGGCGGCGTGCCGAGGATGCGCTCCATGATCCACGCGCCACGCAGCACAGGAGCCGTGCGGTTCGGGTTCGCGGTGAGCATCAGAACGGCACCCTTGCCGAGCAGGCCGTGGCGGTTCGGGTCCTTCAGCTTCACCTTGTGGAAGCCGTTGCCGCGGATGTCCTCCATTCCGTAGATCAGCGCGACCTGCTCGTTGAGGTACGTGTGATCGGCGGTGAGGAGGTCCGTCACCGGGCGGTTGGAGCGCAGGATGCTGTCCATGAACAGCTCCAGCTCCTTCTTGAACGCCGGGCGCGGGTCATAGACGCCCGCGGCGTAGCTGAAGAGCGCGGCCGACGGAACGATGGTGTCGAGCTTCGCGACGTTGAGCCACTGGAAGGCGAAGTCCCGCGTCAGCGAGATCGCCTTCGGGTCCGCGATCATGCGGCGGACCTGCGCGGCCAGCACGTCCGGCTTCGAGAGCTCGTTCTTCTTCGCAAGGGTCAGCAGCTCGTCGTCCGGGATGCTGCTCCAGAGGAAGAAGGAGAGGCGCGAGGCCAGCTCGATGTCGTTGAGCTCGCGGTCGCCCTGGTCCACGGCCGCTTCGGCGCGGAACAGGAAGTGCGGGCTCGAAAGGATCGCGGCCAGGGATTCGCGCACGCCGGCCTCGAAGCCGTCCGTCTTGCTGGTGCGATCGTAGAAGCGCATCAGCGGGCCGATGTCCTCGTCGTTCACCGGACGGCGGAAGGCGTGTTCCGCCAGGTTGCTGACGATTTTCTCGGCGCACGGCCTCTCTTCGGCCGGGCTCGCCGGCTTGCAGATGAAGATCTTCTTGCGCGTCGGCGAATCGCTCATGCCGGTGATCTTCACCGGGCCCTTGATGTGGAAGGCGTGCACGGCCTGCACGCGGTGCTGGCCACCCTCCAGCAGGTTCGCGGAACGGCGATCGTCGCCGGGCCGGAAATCCAGCGTGCGCCCGTCGTCCTCGGCATAGCTGCGACGGAGGAAAGTGACGGCCACCGTGTGCTGGCCGGCCGTGGCGTTGAAGCGGATGTCCTTGAGGCGGGCGTTGATCCGGGCGACCGCGTCATCGAGCTTCTGGTCGATGTCCTTGTGGTCCTCCGGGCCGCCGATGGTGGTGCGCCAGAATTCCTTGCCGTCCAGCAGGGCGACGATGGTGTTCTGGAACTCCATGTTCGGCACCGTGCGGGCGAGGGCCATGTCGCCGATGCTGAGCACGTATTCGCCGTCCGCCGGGAAGTTGTGCTCGACGGCCATGCCGCCGCGGGTGCCGAAGGGCATGCCGTCCTTGTAGCGCTGCTGGTTGCCCGAGCCCGGGGCGGGGGCGGCGGCCAGCGAGAGAATCATGTTGGCCGGGGAGCCGTAGGTGGTCTCCAAGGGCACGGATTTCGGGTCACCGACGGCCTGCAGCGCCAGCGCTCGCGCGGCGGTAACGGCCTGGTCCATGAACGCCGGAGTCACCTGGAGCAGCTCCGCGTTGGTGTCGAAGTCGTCCTTCAGCGGGTCCTGCGGGAGCCAGGTCGCTGCGTCGATGCGCAGGCCGACCAGGTCACGGATGGCGTTGGCGTACTCGCGGCGATTCAGGCGGCGGAGCGGAACGTAGCCGGCGTAGGGGGTGGCCTGGGCCTTGTCCAGCGTGGTTTCCAGGAAGGAAATCATGCCTTGCACGGCCTTGGGGTCGGGCTGCTTGTTGCCCGGCGGCGGCATCAGGCCGCTCTTGAGCTTCTTGATCGCCGTTTCCCAGACCTGCGCCTCTTCCGGGATGGCGTCGACGGACATGGTGTCGAAGGCCACGCCGCCGGCCCAGTCCGTGGTGTTATGGCACTTGAAGCAGTAGTCCTCGACCAGTTGCCACTGGGCGTGGGGGTCGGCCGGCTGGGCCGAGACGGGCTGGGCGGCCGGAGCGGGGGCCGGCTTCGCAGCCGGACCGTCGGCGGCCTTCGCGGCCATTGCGGAACCCGTGAAGCCGATCGTTCCCAGGCCCGCGACCGCGAGCGCCGTCAGGAACCGCCCAGTGCACTTCAATCTCATCAAATTCCTCCGCACCGTGAATTCCGGGCGTGCGCAACAGGGCACGAAGCATATGCGCAATGCCCGCCATTGCTCAGCAATCCGACGCACTCCTGTCCACTCGAGTGTCCACTTTTGTCTAATACGGGCGGTCACATAGACGCGGTGACGCTTACCGTTCGAGACCTCACCCGGTTCCCGGATGTTTCGCATCTCGCATGCCTGCGCCCGCGCTGTGCACGAATGTTTGGCCGGCGGGAACGAGGATGGCTGGAAGCGCCCGCATGGGAGTGCGCGCCCTTACTGTCGAGCCCCGGGTTCCCGCTTCCGCTGCGCTCACGGACGTCCATTTTTCGAATCCCGGACCGGGATGGGCCCGGGTGCGGATGCTCGCTACGGGAATCTGCGGCACCGACATCGAAATCGTGTCCGGCGAGTATGGGGCGGCGCCGCCCGGCGCATCCCGCTTGATCATCGGCCATGAGTCGCTCGGCGTGCTCGATCGCGTCGACGATCACGGTGCGTGGAGCGTGGGGCAGCACGTCGCCGGCATCGTCAGGAGGCCGGATCCGGTTCCGTGCGCGAGCTGCGCAGCCGGCGAATGGGACATGTGCCGCAACGGCCGCTACACAGAATGCGGAATCAAGGAGCGGCACGGGTTCTGCGCGGAGTACTTCCTCTGCGAGACGGACTTCCTGATCGCAGCGCCGCCCGAGCTTGGATCGCTCGCTGTGCTCATCGAGCCAACCAGCGTGGTGGCCAAGGCGTGGGAGCACATCGAGCGGATCGGGGCACGTGCCTTCTGGCGGCCTCGGCGTGTGCTCGTGACCGGCGCCGGGCCGGTTGGGCTCCTCGCCGCGCTTCTCGGCATGCAGCGCGGCCTCGAAGTGCATGTTCTCGATCGCGTGAGCTCCGGCCCGAAACCGGATCTCGTGAGAGGGCTCGGTGCGACGTTCCATTGCACCGAGACCGCCGCCGAGTTGCTGAAGAAGGTGGTGCCGGATGTGGTGCTGGAATGCACGGGTGCGGCCGAGGTCGTCATTGACGTGATGTCTGCCAATGCGCGCGGGGCGATCGTTTGTCTTCTGGGCGTATCGGGCGCGGGGCGGTCGATCCGGCTGGACGTGGGTGCGCTCAACCGATCGATCGTGCTGGAGAACGACGTGATCTTCGGTTCAGTGAATGCCAATCGCCGGCATTACGAGCTTGCCGTGAAGGCGCTCCGCGCGGCCGACTCCTCGTGGCTCTCGGCCCTCATCACGAGACGCGTGCCGCTCGGACGATGGCAGGAGGCGCTCACGAAGAAGCCCGATGACGTGAAGGTTGTTATCGTGCCGGACGATGCAGGCGGCTGAGAGCGACGTCGTGATCGTGATCCTCATGGGTGTTTCGGGGGCCGGCAAGTCGACGGTCGGACGACGACTGGCCGAGACACTGCGCGCCGAGTTTCACGAGGGCGACGGGTATCACACCGAAGGCAGCCGCGAGAAGATGAGGCACGGGATCGCGCTGACGGATGCGGATCGGGAGCCCTGGCTCGCCGCGCTTCGCGAGCTGATCGACTCCATTCAGGCGCGCGGCGCGGATGCGGTCATCACCTGTTCGGCGCTGAAGAGGAGCTATCGGGAGAGGCTGCGCGCGCCGGGTGTGCAAATCGTTTATCTGAAGGCGTCGCCCGAAGTGCTTGAGTCGCGGCTCCGCGGTCGCAAGGGGCATTTCTTCAGTCCTGAGCTTCTTCCGTCGCAGCTCGCGACGCTGGAGGAGCCGAAGAGCGCGATCGTCGTCGATGCGGATCAGCCGGTGGAGGCGGTCGTCGCGGAGATCGCAAAGCGGCTCGGGCGTTCGACTGAACGGCAGTAACGTTGGCGACTGGCGGCTTCGGCGCGCGGGATGCGCGGCGCCGGGGATGCGTCGTGAGCCATCGCATCGCGTTGCTTACTTCCGCACGTCGTAGCGCAGGGCGACCATGCCGCTCTTGTAGGCTTTCACCTCGGCGAGGTGGAGCGCGACGTCCTTGTCGAGCTTGTCGAAGAAGCTGAGCCCGTCGCCGATCAGGATCGGGAGGATCGAGTAGCGGAGCTCGTCGGCGAGGCCGAGGCGAAGGCATTCGCCGCAGACCGCGCTGCCCCCGACGACCCAGATGCTCCGGAAGGCGGGCCGCAGGCGTCCATTCACGAGCTGCTGGAGATCGCCCGAGTAGAGCTCGACGGTGTCACGGACTCGCGGCAGCTGCCGGCTCGTGAGAACGAACGTTGGCTTGTCGCCGTAAGACCAGCCCAGTCCCTGGGCTTCGAAGCGAAGCGCCGTTTCGTACGTGCGCGACCCCATCACGTAGCAGTCGATCGTCTTGAGGAACGCGGCGACGAACTCCGGATCCATGGTGTCGCCCTGCGGGAACTCGTCCGAGGTCTCCATCCAGTCGACGCTCCCATCCTTGCGCGCGATGAAGCCGTCCAGGCTCGCGGCCATGTGGACCGTTACGCGGGAGTCGGTGTTTGTCATCGTTCTGCCTTTGCTACCGGACAAGAAATGAAAACCGGAAGGGGCTGCTGAGCCCGGTGGCGCTGCTCACCTTGATGCGCCTCCGCGCAGATGCCATCGCCGTATGTGCGAGCCTTAGCCGGCGCGCAGCCCCTCCGCAACCGGCCGGCGTGCTGCGCTCAGTGCAGGCATCAACCCACCCACAACGCCGATCGCGAGCCCGCATGCGACACCCAACGCAACCAGGTATGGCGTCACGCTCAGCTGAAAAAGAAGCCCGCTACTTCCCACGAAGTTTCCGTCGAAGAGCCTCCATGCAATGAGCGCCCCCAGCGCGGCGCCAGGAAGCGCAAGCAACAGGCTCTCGATCAGTATCGAGGCGACCACGGGTACGGCGTTGAAGCCAAGCGCGCGCAAAGTCGCAATTTCAGCCTGACGGGACTCAACCGAGGCATACAGGCTGTTGAGCGCCCCGCACGTGGCTCCGGCTGCCATGAGACCTCCAATGAACCAGGCCACGAAGGTGAGCAGGCGCCTCATGTTTCCAAAGCTCCGCTCGAAGTGCTCGGCCGCGGTTCTGACGTCCACTGCCAATGTCGGGTTGCGAGCCAGCGATTCGGCAAAGATCCCGAAGGCACTGGGTGAATTCAGGCGGACGTTCACCTGGCTGAAGGAGTTGCGGCCGAACGCGGACATCACGGTTGCGGCATCGGCCTGAAGGAAGCCGTCGGCGGACGAATCGCCGGAGTCGAACACGCCGACGATCGTCCACTGCACGCCCCTCAACGCGATGCGCTCGCCGACGTCGAAGCCACGGAACATCTTGCGGACCGATTCCGACACCATGAGCTCGCGAACGGCCGGTCGGAAGAACCGTCCGGCAATCACACGGCCGTTCCCCTCGACCTGCCGCCATCCGTCCGTGTATCCCGCCAGATTGACGGAGCCGCGCTTGCCATCGCGGCGTAAGGCGTCAACGGACACGACGATGGATGCGTAAGCCTGCGGGCTCCCGTCCGGGTTTTTTTTGACCCCGGGCGCTTCTGCGATGACGGCGAAAGCCTCGCGGCCGATGGCGCTCTGGGAGACGTTGCCGGCGCCGCGCGAAAGCACGATCGCTTCGTCGGCGCGCGCGGGCCGGAAGATGCTCGTACCCTCGCGGATCGCGAGCAACGAGATCAGCACACCGACCACTGCGGCAACGGAAATCGAAGTCACAAGGGCGACGCCGCTGCGCTCTGTCAGGCTGTGCAGGCCGCTCAGCGTCAGGAGCTTTGTTTGCGTGAGCATGCGTCCCATGGCGCTATCGTCCTCCGAGAGCTTCGGCGACCTGGAGTCGCGATGCACGGAGGGCTGGCGTTGCTCCAGCGACCAACGCCAAGAGGAGAGCGCATCCAACGCCTGCAGCGACGACGATCAGCGGCATGCGCGCGATACCAACGAGCGAGCGCGCCAGCGGCAACAGTGCGGCGCCAACTGCCAGGCCGATCAGGGCGGCGGAGACGCAGAACGCAACGGACTCGGCAAGAATCAAGGCGAGCACGCCGGCGTCGGAGAATCCGATGGCCTTGAGCACCGCAAGCTCGGGAGTACGCTCGCGCAGGGTCCGCATCATGAGCGCGGTAACCGAGAGCAGCAACGCGAAGAGTGCGGCACCGACCACCGCGCGTACGATGAAATCCAGGTCCACCGTCTGCTGTATCTGCATCGAGACGAGGTCGCCCTCGGACTGGGTGCGGGTCTCGTGCGCGGAGTTTGCGAATGCATTGTCGATTGCGAGACTCACCGCACCCGCATCGTCCGCGTTGTTCACCTTCGCGATGAACTGATTGGAAACATCCCGGCCGGTGGCACGTGCTTCGTTCACGTGATCGAAGTTGGCGAGCACGGCTGTGGGCGGCGGGGCGCCGAACAGGCCGGGCGCGGAGTAGACGCCGACCACGTCGAATGCCCAACCTTGCGAGCCATCCCGCCTGGCAACGGGCGACTGCAGGACGACGCGATCCCCAGGTTTCCAGCCGTAACGTTCGGCGAGGGCGCTGCCGATGATGGCGCCCGAGGGCGTGCGTGCCAGCGCCGCGGCGGCATCTGGGGGCGAGACGCTCATCTCGTCGTAGATTCGCAGGAAGGATCCGGCATCCATTGCGATTACGGGTATGCGCTGGGCGGATTCGGCGTGCGTGCCGAGGATCACCGCCCGCGGAGTCACGTCCTGGACTCCCGGTATGGAGCGGATGCGTTCAAGCAAAGCGATCGGCAGAGGATCCGACACGGAGACGCTGCTGCCGATGTAAAGGCGATCCCTGTGAGTGGCGTCGATGGCTTGCTTCGTACCCGAGCTCACGCCCTGAAGCACACCGAACAATGCAAACGCGCTGACGATCTGCAAAAGCATCAGCAGGGTGCGACCGCGCCGGCGCCACATTCCCGACCAGAGGAGCGGCAGGTACTTCATCGGCCTTTCGTCCGGGTCCATGGAAAAAGTCGTGACATTGTATAGGGAATGGCGGTAGTCGGGCCGCAGTTGAAGCGGAAATCCTCGTTCCGTCGCGCATGAAGCATGCTTCTGCATGCAGCGACAGAGCGGGCGAAGAGTCGCCGGGACTGCGTGCCTTACATCCGGTTCCAATGGATGACGGCAAGTCCCGGTCAGCGGCAGCCGATGGATGATCCCTATAGAGGCGGCAGTTTCCAGATTCCCGAGCCGCTTTTCAGGGAAGGCCAGGTGGCGCAAGAAGTGTGAAGGCCAGGCGGCGCAAGAAGTGCGAAGGCCAGGCGGCGGAAGAAGTGCGAAGGCCAGGCGGCGGAAGAAGCGCGGTCCGATCTGCCGGCGGCAAGGCGGCGGTGGGCGCTCCGGGTAGCTCGTCCGGGCGGCTCATCGTTGCAGGGCGCGGCTGTTGCTGGCGGCCGGGCACGGGCGGGGTCAGGGCTCGCGATCAAGCCGTCGGATGCCCTCGCGCCGGCCCGCGGCATCGTCGAGCTGCACGCGAGCGCGAATCCTCGCGTCGAAGCAAGCCGCCGTGCGTGAGGCCGCTATGCGGACTTCGCGGTCCTCGCGTGCTGCGCATACTTCGTGTCGATTCCGCAAATGTGAGCGCTTAGCCACATCTTGAAGAACACGAAGATGTCTTCCGGCAACTTGTGATTCGAGCGCGCGGCGGAGAGGTGCCCCGCGAGCTTGTCCAGCAACTGCTTGTGCACGCCCTTGTGGATGCGCAGGCCCGAGAAGCCGATGCGCTCCATGTAGGCTTCCTCGTCCGCGAAGTGCTTCGCCGTGTAGCGTACGAGCTTGTCGAGCGCCGCGATCTGCTCCGCGAAGTTCGCGTGAGACTCGCTCAGCCGGTGAAGGTCGTTCATCAAACCGATGAGCACCTTGTGCTCGTTGTCCATATCCGGAATGTGCAGGGACAGCTTCCCGGCATCCCATTCGAAAAATCCGCTCAAGTCGTTTCGTCCGCTTCTCTAATGAACCTGGTCATGGATTCGGCGGCCGGCGGGGGAACTTGAGTCGCGCCGGGGAGCGCCTGATCGCGTGACCGTTTTTTGAGGCATGCTCGCAAGCCGGGGCGTGCCGGCCGGCTCGCGAGCACGCACGAGGGCTTGGCGCGAGCGAGCCGGGAGCGAGCAGCGCGAGACCAGCGGCGCGGGAACGAACCACCCTCTATCCGCCAACTCCGGCCAGGGCGCTTCCCACTCTGCGTCGCTCGACGCGCGCCAGCGCCGCAGGTTTGTCGGCAGGCGTCGATGTCGCCGGGGCGAGACTCGCTTCCGACAGCTCCGCCATGCGCGCCGAGTGGATCTGGTAGCGGGCCATCATCCCGTTGAGCTCGCGCGCGCGATCCGCCATGGACTTCGAAGCCGCGCTCGCCTGCTCGACGAGTGCCGCGTTCTCCTGCGTCATCCGATCCATCTGCATGACCGCCCGGTTCACCTGCTCGATGCCCGAGGACTGCTCCTGGGAGGCCGCAGCGATTTCCGCGACGATGTCCGACACCTTCTTCACCGACAGGACGATTTCCTCCAGCGTCTTCCCGGATTCGGTCACCAGCACGGACCCGTCCTGCACCTTCTTCACGGAGTCCTGAATCAGATCCTTGATCTCCTTCGCCGCCGTGGCGGAGCGGCTTGCGAGACTGCGTACTTCGGTGGCGACCACTGCGAAGCCGCGCCCCTGCTCACCCGCGCGAGCCGCCTCTACCGCGGCATTGAGAGCGAGCAGATTCGTCTGAAATGCGATCTCGTCGATGACGCCGATGATGTCGGAGATGCGACTGGAGGCTTCGTTGATCTCTGTCATGGCCCGAACGGCACGCTCGGTCACGACTCCGCCTTTTTCGGCCTGATCCCGAGCCGCCGTGGCGAGTTGATTCGCCTGCGCGGCGTTTTCCGCGTTCTGCCTCACAGTCGAGGTCATCCGCTCCATCGACGATGCGGTTTCCTCCAGCGACGCCGACTGCTGCTCCGTTCGTTGCGAGAGATTGGAATTGCCTTCGGAGATCTCATTCGCACCCCGCTGCACTTCCTGGGCAGCGACGGTTGCCTTGGCGATGATCGCCGAGGTCACGTCGAGAATCTGGTTGAGCCCGACAGCCAGCGTCTGGAAGAACCCTGTCTTGCCTTCCACCGACACGCGCTTGCCAAGGTTGCCCGAGGCGGCTTCCTTGACCACCTCGCTGACCTCATCCTCCGAGCGGACTTCCTGCGTGCGGTCGAACCATTCGACCACGGTGCCGGTGCGCTTCCCGGAGGCATCGAGGATGGAGGTCGCCGCAATCTTCATCGCGCGGGACCCGATGCGAATGTTGGCCGAGTGCGATCCGCGCAGGTTGGCAAGGAGGTTGCGCTGATGCGCCGGATTCTTATGGAACACATCGATGTTGGTACCGATGAGCCGCGAGGCATCGAGTGCCGGCAGATCGCGGCGGAAGTCCGCTTCCGAGCTGCGGAACAGGGCCTGCGCCGCCTCGTTCACGTAAATGATGTTGTTGGCCTCGTCGGCGAGCATCACGCTGGCGCTCGCCTTGTCCAGCGCTTGCCGGATGCGGAAGTTCGTCGCGCTGGTCTCGCGCTCGTTTTCCAGTTGCGTGCGCAGGGTTGTCTGCATCTGCGCGAGGCTCGCGAGGACGACACCGATCTCGTCCTTGCGGGACGTATCGATCGTGTTGTCCAGTTTCCCGCCGGAGATGCTGTGGAAGATTCCGATGACGGCTTCCAGCGGGCTGCTGATGGAACGGCCCACGGTAAAGGCGATGAAGAACCCCAGGGCGATGGCGCCGATCGCCAGCCCGATCACGATCGCGCGGCCGCGTTCGAAGGTTTTTCGCGATTCGCCGGATTCAGCCGCGAGAGCTTGCGTCGTGTGACCGATCGCGGCGGCGAGCTTCGTGCGCGCGGCGTCGTAGATCTGCTTGCCCTTCTCATCGACAAGCTTTGTTGCGTCCTCGCGCTTCTGGTCGCGGAGCAGGGCGAGTGCTTCCCCATGCAGACCCAGGTACTGCTCCCATGCGGTGGAGTAGCTGGTCCAGAGCGCACGCTCCTCGGCGCCACTCAGGCGTGATTCGTAATCCGCACGCCGCTGCCTCATTTTCTCAAGCAGCTGCTGGGCTTCGTTCAGATGAACCTGCGCCTGGTCCGGTGTCGCGGAAGCGAGCGCACGCAGCTGCTGGATCCGCAGGTTTGCGGCATCGGCATCGATCTCGTGCAGGCGCTCGATTTTCGGCACCCAGTGCGCCGTGACGGTCTCCGCGCGGTCGGCGAGGGCATCGAGGTCGACGACCGACAGGGCGCCAAGGATTGCAAGAAGCGTCAGGATCGTCCCAAAAGCCAGGAACAGCTTGATGGAAACGCGCAGGTCGTTCAGCGTTTTCATGCGGCCTCGATCGGGTGGGGAACGGTTAGGTCCCGGGGAGGGACACGATCGACGCCGCTTTATCCGAGCCTGCGGGAAGAGGCTCCAGGGTGCGATCCTTGCTCGACGGAATCGGGACGCGCCACCCACGCGGGATGTTCAGGCTCCCTTAACGGCGCGCGATGCGATGCATTAAGTCCGGATAAAGTGACTGATATCGCAATTGCCTGAATAGGTACCCATCGACATGTGTGACCGCTGCCTCAACGAGGTCGGAGGCTGTCCGGAAACGCGGGAAAAGCTGCCAAATTGTGCCCTCCACTCGGTCCCAGGGGCGGCGACCTGCATGAAGCGGCAGCCGAGCCGCTAATATCGCCTCTGTGCATTGATATCGGTACAGGAGAAGAGATGGCTTCGCGACGCGTGACGTTGGTGCTGATGTTGTTGATCGGGGTGGCGGAGTCGCAGGCACAAAGCGGCGGCGGCACATGCGGGCATGACTGCCTGGTCGATGTCATGAACACGTATCTCGATGCCATGGTGGTGACGCGGGATGTGTCGAGCGTTCCTGTCGCCTCCAGTGTCAGGGTCACGGAGAACGGGCAGGTGGTGCCGCTTGGCTCCGGGCTCTTCAAGTCCGCGCGTGCCATTCCTTATCGGCAGATCTTTGCCGACGAGACGACGGGCGAAGTGGGTCTGCACGCAGTGGCGGAGGAGGGCGGTCGATTCGCGGTGTTTTCGGTTCGACTGAAGGTCGTCGCGGGCCGCATAGCCGAAATCGATACGATCGTCGCGCGCGAGGGGCAGGCCTCGTTGTTTGCGCCGGAAGCCATGATCACTCCGGATCCGTTGTACGAGCAGCTCGTGCCAGCGGATCAACGGACCCCGAGGAACGTCATGATTGCCGCCGCGAATGGCTACTACGAGGGCATCGTGCACGGTGACCCCTCAAGGGTTCCCGCGGCCCCGGGATGCTGGCGTGTCGAGAACGGCGTGCAGACTCAGAAGATTCCGTCGTTGGTGCTCGCCGGTCACTGCAATCTGGGGCACAAGGCGTTTGCCTACATCAACCCGATACGCAATCGCCGCTTCCCGCTTGTGGACGAAGCGCGCGGGCTTGTCTGGGCGCTGGTGATCATGGACATCAAGGCCGCGCCGGCCGTCCTTGACGCCAATGGCGCCGTGGTTCAGCCGGCACGCGAACCTCGCAGCATTCTCGTGCGTGAGCTCTTCAAGATCACAGCCGGGAAGATCCGACGCATGGATGTGGTGATGCGCGACCTGCCGCTCGGCGCGGAGTCCGGCTGGCCGGAGTAGGCAAGCCTCCCAGATGATCAGCTCGGTGCCGACGCCTCTGCCAGCCCCGATAGCGGGAGCAGCCTGCGGACCAACCGGTGTTTCTGCCGCGGGGAACGACGCCTGCCGGGAAATCCAGGCGAAAATTCAGGCTATAGACTGTCGGAATATAGTCGACAGAGTGACAGTCTTCGAAACCGATGGAGACATCGGTCGAAGAACTCGAAGATCTCGAGCTCGTCCTGCAGAGATTCAGTGTAGTCCTGAAGAACTGTCGGGAGATGATGGGCCGTACGCAAGCAGCTGTTGCCACGCAGGCCGGCTTGCATTCGACGTTCATCTCCGACCTTGAGCGAGCCCAGACGCAGCCAGGGCTGCAGACGCTCCTGAAGCTCGGTCGAGGTCTCTCGATGAGTGCCGCTGTCCTGGTCGCCCGCACCGAGGAGGCGCTCCAGCCATCCACGCCAAAGAGTCAGACCGCGGGGCACGACGCTGAGGAGCGAATTCCGTTGGGCACCGATGTCTGCCCGAAGTGCAAAACGGGATACGTGGTGTTCGCGCAGCGCCTTCCAAAGCGCGAGCGCGGAAGATTCAAATGTCGACGGTGCAAGACGCAGATTGCGTCCTGGCTCGCGACGACGCGACTCGTTTACGTCACAGAGCCGCCGGCACCAAAGGCCCGCGGCTCTAGGCGGGTTCAAAAATGATATCGATTGGATCGGTACGCCGCGCATGGATGCGTGACCTTCAACTGGAACACGTACATGCAGCAACTCGTATTCTTTGCGCTAACTCTCGGCATCGTAGCCTGGATTCGCATCACGACCATCACGCGACCCCGATCCAGCCGGCTGAAGCGGTGGTGCACTGAGCTCGCGTTCGGTTTCATGATCGCGCTTCCGCTGCTCATCTGAAGCGCGTTTCTCGCGCTAGCCAGCTGCCACGACGTTACAGCGAGCTCGTCGTCCGGATGAGCACGATTCCTCCTTGCGTGTCGTGCGTTTCGATGTTCAGCGCTTCGCGCAGGGAGAAGAGAAACGCCTCGGTGTCTCCAATGCGGAAGACTCCGGTCACGCGCACCGCGCCCAGTTCCGGTGTACCAACGAAGAGGCGCAGCGTCGAGTAGCGATTGAACTCCTCGACGGCGCTCGCGAGTGGTGTATCGCTGAACTCGATCCGGCGTGCGCGCCAGGCGTCGATGCGCCGGCGATCGGCCTTCTCTTCGCGCACGAGATGCTCGTCCTGCCGGAACTCCAGCGCCTGTCCCTTTCCGAGAGCGGTCGGAATCATCGCGCCGGCACTTCCGCCGGCGGCCGCCGCATCGGCGGTACCGGGCAAGTCTTCCTGTGTTACGCGCACCGCGCCCTCGAGCACGCTCACAGTCAAACTGGATCTGCGAAGATCCACATTGAATTCCGTACCCAGCGCGCGTGTCAGCACCCCGCGTGCGAGCACGTCAAAAGGACGACTCGCGTCGTGCTGCACGGAAAACAGCGCTTCACCCCGTTCCAGCTCGATAAACCGTTGCTTGCCCGAGTATCGAACGGAAATTGCCGTATTCGTGTTCAGCGTCACCCGCGAGCCATCCTCCAGAACGACGTCGCGCTGCTCTCCAATCCGCGTTTCATAGTGCGTGAACGACAAACGCAGATAGGCGACGGTACCCAGTACAACTGCGAGCGTCGCAATGCTGGCGGCAAGCGTCCATTGCTTCCAGCGGCGCCGGGGCGGGAGGCGTACGGCCTCGTCCGCCTCAATGAGCCACTGCTGCACCCGAGGATGGTCGCGAACGGCGTCCAGCGCATCCCAGGCACGCTCCCGGAGATTTCGCTCCTGATCCTGCGTTTTCATAACTCCTTCTCGAGGCGTGCCGCGATCCGCAGCAGGCCTTCCTTGATATAGCGCTCGATCGTCCGCTCGCTCACCCCCATGAGCGTGGCGATCTGTCGATGGGTGAGGTCCCGGAATCGATGCAGCAGCAAGGCGACCCTCACATCGCTGTCGAGCTCTTCGAGAGCGGCCACCAGGATGCCGGCCAGCTGCTCGCCCTGGAGCGCAAGATCCGGCCAGCTCGCGAGGTCCACGGACTCCGGCAGGGGACCGGGGAGGGTCTGCGACAATCCCAGCGACGCATTTCGCATGCGTTTCCGGAACCGGTCGCGTACCAGGTTCGTGGCGATCTGGAATAGATACGCGCTCGCATTCTGCTGGACGTGCTCGAAGGCGGGCTGGCGCAGGAGGCGAAGGTACGTCTCCTGCAATACCTCGCTCGCGTCCTCGCGGGACTGGAGGGCGCCTTTGAGATACCGGTAGAGCGACAGGCGGTGGCGCTCGAAGAGCTCCCGGGCGTAAGCGGATTCGGCCTCCGTCAGCGGCTTGCGGCCGCTGTGGTCATCGTCGTCGCTGCCCTCCGGGGGGTCAGCGCGCCAGCCGTTTTCCGCTTCGAGCTCACGCATTGCCGGGAAGATGGCCTGTGTCGTAATAGATCCACGAGTCTACAGATCCCGACGGACACCAACGATCCTGGAAAGAAAACCCGACAGATCGGCGCGCCGAAACACCGTCGCGACCATCCCTCGGGCAACGAAGAAATTCCCGCCAGTGTTGTCGGGTCGCGCCGTCCCGTTCGTTACACCCTGCAAAACAAATAGCGCGCTAACTTTGTTTTAGAGGTTCGCAATTCGAGGGGGATGCAGTGTCTCGTATTCAGAACGTCGATGAGGGCCGGCGTCCTGCCGGCATTCGGCCGGCGGCCGCGGCTGGTCGCACGGTCCGCTGGTCGGTGGCGGTTGCACTGGCACTTTGCGCGGCAGGCGCCGTCCACGCGGAAGACATCAGATCGAAACTCGCCTCGCCGACGGCGTTCGATATCCCGGCGCAAGACCTCGGGTTATCGCTGAGGCAGCTCGCCGACCAGGCGGGTATCCAGATCTTCTTCGAGGACCGGGTCGTGCGTGGGGTTACCGCGCCCGCCGTCCGCTCGACACATACGCCTGAACAGGCCCTCGCGCTGCTGTTGAGCGATACCGGGCTTGAGTACGCGGCAAGCGATGAGACCGTAGCCATCCGCGCGAAACGACAGGTCGTGCCCCAGCCAGTGGCCTACCACCGCGCGAGGGGCTCCGTGCGCCTGGCGCAGGCGGACATTCCGCAGGCGACGGACACAACGCAAGGTGTCGCCAGTGACGGATCGGACGCGCCACTGGATGAGATCCAGGAAGTGCGGGTGACGGGCTCGCGCCTCGTGGTACTCGACGGATTCCAGGCCCCGACGCCGCTGACAGTAATGAGCGCCGACCAGCTGATGACTGCCGCGCCGACCAGCCTGTCCGATTCGCTCAACCAGTTGCCCGTGTTCCGAAATTCGAACACCCCGGCGAGCACCGGTGTCGGCACGACCGGCAACGTGGGCCAGAGCTTCCTCAACCTGCGTTCGCTCGGCGCCCAGCGCACACTCATCCTGCTGGATGGCCGCCGGATCGTGCCTTCCACGGCCAACGGTACCACCGATATCAGCATCCTCCCCGACGCCATCCTCAGTCGCGTGGACGTGGTGACCGGTGGTGCATCCGCCGCGTACGGCTCCGACGCCGTGGCGGGCGTCGTCAACTTCGTGCTCGATACCAGGTTCGAGGGCCTGAAGCTCACCGCTCAGGGCGGCCTGGCCGATGCCGGCGATTATGAGAACGGGCGTGTGGCGCTCACCGGCGGCACGCAGCTGTTTGGCGGCCGCGGCCATATCGTCGGAAGTACGAGCTTCTATCGGAACGGCGGAATCGTCGCGTGGCGCGACCGGGATTGGTACAACTCCTGCTCGCGCATCACGAATCCAGCGCTCAATCCGAGCACGACGATCGCGTGCGGCGTGCACTCCGCTGGCTTCACGAGAGGCGGGCTCATCACCGGCGGGCCGCTGCGAGGAACGGAGTTCGGCATCGGCGGAGTGCCGCAGCCATTTCAATACGGTTCACTCGCGTCCACCCTCAGCATGGTGGGCGGGAGCGGCGAAGATCACGGCGCGAATTTCCCGGCTGTACCCAAAGTGGAGCGGACCACTGGATTCGTTCATGCGCTATACGATGTCACCGACAACCTGAGCTTCTTCCTCGAAGGGCTGTACGGCGAGTCCAAGGCGCATTACGGATCCACGGCGCCCTGGGAAGGGCAGAGCACGGGCTACACGATCTTCAACGACAACGCCTTCCTGCATCCCACCGTCGTGCAGCGAATGGCGGACGCGGGCGTCACTTCCTTCCCGATGTGGCGCTACAACTACGACTTCGGCCTGCTGATCGCGGACAGCCGCAATCGCACGAAGCGCGTCACGACCGGCTTCCAGGGAAAGATCGGCCAGTGGTCACTCAACGGTTACTACGAGCACGGCGAGAACACGTACTACCAGACGACCCAGAACAACCCGATGATCAACAGGCTCTACAACGCCGCGGACGCGGTGGTCGGGCCTAACGGACAGATCGTTTGCCGTTCCACCCTCACGCAGCCGGACAACGGCTGCGTTCCGCTGAACCTTTTCGGGTACGGCTCTCCCTCGGCCGCGGCGCTCGCGTGGGTGACGGGAACGACGTGGCAGGATCAGCTGGTGAAGCAGGACGTCGTGGACGTCAGCATCGCGGGCAAGCCGTTCGACCTCTGGGCCGGGCCGGTTTCAGTGGCCTTCGGCGGTGGCTACCGGCGCGAGTCGAGCGATCAGGTGGTGGACGATATCTCTCAGCAGACTCGTCAATTCACCGGCGGCTACCAGGGATGGCCGACTTCGCTCGAGGGTCAGCTAGGTGGATGGGAGCGTACAAATCCGCAGCCTCTGAGCGGCAAGTACGACGTGAGCGAGGTGTTCGCCGAAATGTTGGTGCCGCTTCTTCGAGACGCACCAGGTGCGAAGTCGCTCGACCTCAACGCCGCTGCACGCTTTACGGACTACAGCACCAGCGGTGACGTGACTACCTGGAAAGTCGGGCTTACCTACTCGCCGGTCGACAGCGTGCGCTTCCGCGGCACGATTTCCCGAGACATTCGCGCGGCGAACCTCACGGAGCTGTTCACCGGAGCCACGCAGGGTCAGGGCAATCTCACGGATCCGTTCCAGCCGGCAGGCTCGCCGAATCGCACGCCCGTGGTGATCGTGCGTTCCTTCGGCAATCCTACGCTGACGCCGGAAGAGGCGGACACGCGCACGATCGGTGTGGTGTTCCAGCCCGAATTCCTCCCGGGATTCGAGGCGTCCCTCGACTTCTACGACATCGAGATCAAGGACGCGGTGGGCACGCTAGGCGGGCAGGTCACTATCGACCAGTGCTTCCAGGGAGCCACTGCGCTTTGCAATCTCTTGCATCGGGATGACGCCGGTGTCCTGGTGTCGGTCGACACGCCGTATCTCAATATCTCCTCTCGTACCACGCGCGGATTCGACGTGGAGCTCGTGTATCGGCGGCCGGGGCTCGCGGGCGGGACGCTGGATGTGCGTGGCCTTGCAACCTACATCGACAGGCTCACGACGCAGAACCCGGGAGCGCCGCTCATCGACGGCGCCGGGCAGACCGGTATTGCCGGCGGTGTTCCGCACTGGGTCGCCAACGCCTCGATCAGCTACCAGCATGCGCCGAGCGGCTTTAGCCTCTTCCTCCAGGAGCGGTTCATCGATTCGGGCAAGCTCGACAAGACGCTTCTCCCCACCGTTCTCGACCCTGCCGAGAACCGCGTCTCCTCCGTGTTCTACACGGACGTCACGCTCACGAAGCGGATTGGCGACATCGGGACGGGAAACACCAACGCCGAGTTCTTCGCGACGGTGAACAACCTGTTCGACAGGAATCCACCTGTTGCCGCGAATCCCTGGTTCGTCTTCGGCGTCTCCAACGGGCACACCAATCCGTCGTTGTTCGACGTCGTCGGTCGGCAGTACAGCGCGGGCGTCCGGATCCGGTTCTGATCGTGCATCGGACACACAGCAACGAAGTCTCCCGCCGGGACGCGCTGCGCCTGGTCGCCGCGGCGGGTGTGTGTACCGCGATTGGTCCACACACCGCCGCAGCGGACGATGCGCTCGCACTGACGCCGATCCTGCGCAAGATCCCTTCGACGGGAGAGCAGGTTCCGGTGATCGGCATCGGCGGGAACGGCTACGACGTCAGCGAGCCGAAGGACATCGCTGTACGCCGGGAGGTGCTGCAGGCCATGCCGGAGCTCGGTGGACGGATCATCGACACCGCGCGGGGCTACGGGCGTTCGGAGGAGGTGATCGGCAGTTTGCTCGCGGAGCTGGGTAGCCGCGAGCGCTTTTTCATCGCCACTAAGCCGTTGTCGGCTCCTCAGGCCGATGCCGTGATCACGCGCGATCTGGTGGAGGAGTCGTTCCGGAAGCTTCGCACGGATCGGATCGACCTGCTTCAGGTCCACAGCCTTCTGCGACTCGACGAGCTCATTCCGCTGTTCATGGAGTACAAGCGCGCGGGACGCGTTCGCTACATCGGCGTGACTACATCGGTCGAGCGTCAGCACGCGCAGATGCTGGAAGCGATGCGCCGGCATCCGATCGATTTCATCCAGGTCAACTATTCCATCGAAAATCGCGCGGTCGAACAGCACATCCTGCCTCTCGCCCTGGAGAAGGGCATTGCCGTGCTCAACAACGTGCCGTTCGGAGGCCGCTCCGGCAGCCTGCTGGCGCGCGCGGCTGGCAAGCCACTGCCGAAGTGGGCTGCCGAGTTCGATGTGACGAGCTGGCCGCAATTCCTGCTCAAGTACTGCGTGTCTCATCCGGGGATCACCGCTGTGATACCGGGGACGACGAAGCTTTCTCATTTGCGTGACAACCAGGCGGGTGGCCGGGGCCGGCTGCCGGACGCGGCTCTACGCCGTCGCATGGAACAACTCTGGGCCGATTTGTAAGGGGGCGTTTCGATGAGATCGAATCGAGGATTGCTGACTCTTTTTTCGTTCGTCGTGCTCGCGGCGACGAGCCACGCGGGTGCTGCTACACAGGCCAGTTGCGACCGCGCCTGTCTCGGCAAGTTGCTGGATCAATATTTGACGGCCATCGTGAAGCACGATGCTTCGCAAGCTCCGCTTGCCATCGGCTACCGGCACACCGAAAACGCCATCAACAAGCCGCTCGGGAAGGGCGTGTGGCAGAGCGTGACCGCGCTCGGCAAAATGCAGCGTCGGTGGTTCGACCCCGTCACGAGCCAGGCTGCGTACTACGGTGTGGTCGATGAAAACGGCAAGCTCGCCGTCGTCACCGCGCGTCTGCGCGTTCACAACGGGCAGATCACCGAAGGTGAGTGGTATATCGCGCGCGATGGCGATCCCGGCCTGCCGAACGCGAAGCCGCCAAACTACTGGAACCCGACAAACCTCATCGCGAATCCGCCGCCCCAGCGCGTCGTGCCTCAGGCGAAGCGGGTTCCGCGCGAGGCGATGATCGCGATCGTCAACAGTTACTTCGACGGCATCACCTCGCACGATGGCAGTGTCGTGCTTGCCCACAAGGGCTGTCACCGCTACGAGAACGGCACGCGCGTTACCGGCAACAAGGGCGGGACGGACGACGACTGCGCTTCGGGGTACGAGAACTTCAACCTCCAGAACGTCGCGGCACGCCGTGTGGACTTCGTCGACGAGGAAGCCGGAGTCGTGCTGGCGATGGCGGTGTTCATCCGCCGCCCGGGCTCCCCGGTGCCGCGTAACTGCTTCAGCGAGTGGTTCGTCATCGATGACGGTCGCATCCGCGACGTCTACACCGCAATGTTCTACCCGGGCCCCGAGCGGCCCGTGCCGAACTGGCCGCCGTTCGATGGCAACTTCCCGCTGAACTGAACAGGACCCATCGCGCAAAAACGCGTCCGGACGACGCTCACGACAAAGAGGAAATTCCGAACATGAAACGAGGATTGATCCGGGTGGCGGCGTGCGCCCTGCTCGCGGCGACTGCTACGCAAGCAATTTCCCAGCAGAGCGGGCAGCTTCAGCCCTGCGACAGGCAGTGCCTCATCGATACGGGCGAGCGCTATCTGCAGGCCCTGGCGGCACACGATCCGAAGCGTGACCCCATCAGCCCTGATGCGAGGTACAGCGAGAACGGCGTGGAGCTGAAGATGCCCGATGGGCTGTGGCGCACGATCACCAAGGTGGGTGATTACCGGCTGCGCGTCGCAGATCCGGAAACGGGCATGATCGGCATCTTCAGCACGATGGAGGAGAACGGTGCGCCGATCATCCTTTCTTCGCGCCTGAAAGTGCGCAATAGGATGGTGACGGAAATCGAGACCACCGTCGCGCGCCGTGAAGCTGCGATCTCCGCGGGCACGAGCGCGGCATTCGGCCCGCGTCCGGAGGATCTGAAAGTCCGCCCGCAGTTCGACGAGGTGCTCGCCCCCAACGAGCGGCTACCGCGCTGGAAGCTGATCCAGATTGCGGACATCTACTTCCGTGCGCTGGAGAACAACAACGGCAAGGATCATGTGCCGCCGTTCGCGGATGATTGTCATCGCATCGAGAACGGGATGCAGACAACCAACCGGCCGCTCGGTCCCAATCAGAAGGAGAAGGGGCCGGCAAACTTCTCCTGCAAGGAAGCGTTCGGGCTCGGTTATTACCGTGAGGACACGCGTCTGCGGGGGATGCGCTTCCTCGCAGTCGATGAGGAGCGGGGTCTGGTGTTCGTAAATGGATACTTCGACCACGATGCCGCTCTGCGCAGCTACAAGCTGAACGACGGCCGCACGGTCAACGTGTCCCGCACCGCGCCCTGGACCTGGATGATTTCCGAAGTCTTCAAGATCAAGAACGGCAAGATCGGGCAGGTGGAGGCGGTGCTTCTCAGCGTGCCATATGGAATGAAGTCGGTCTTCACCAATGGCGTGAAGACCGTTTCGTGGCAGGAAGCGATCGAAGAAGAACGGCAGTAACGGCGCTTCCCGCAAGCCCCCTGGGGAATAGCGCCGCTGGCCGCCGGACGACGGGGGTGGCACTGCCACCCTCGTCGTCAGGAGCGGGTGGGCACGCCCCGCGCCTGCTAGCTCATCCTTATCGGATCGCTAGAAGAGCGTCGAAGCAGGTGCAATCGTTGTCTGGTCGACATTGAAGTAGCACGCGCTGTTTCCCCATGTGCTCTCGTAAAGAAGACAGAAGGGTGACAACCCCACGCGTGATGTTACCGCTGATCGATGCGTGACCTGCTGGAACGTAATCGGCTCATTGCCGTAAGCGAAGAAGTCGATGAGCCAGTAGTACGTTGTGCCCTCCGGCAACAGGTCTGGCCGCGTCAGGCCGACACCAGGAACGTAATTGTTGGGGCCGTCCAATGCCGTCGTGTCCATGTAGACAGCGCCTGGGAACGTGGTCCAGCCTTCATAGCCATAGAAACACCCGGCATCGCCATCTGTTGCCGTGCCGGATCGCTCCGACAGACCACAAGTCTCACCGATCGCGACCTTATCCTCATATCCGGCGGAGGGAACGAACACGGTATCAGTGTCAGGGAAGAATCCGCCGCACGGTGCCTCCACCCCTGTATAGCCAGGGAAGCACGGGGCCAGTGCGCTTGCCTTGAAAGCGGCGGTGCTCAGCGTCGCGGCGACAACCGGTGTGATCTGGTAAGCCGTGGTACCCCACTTCGATCCGGCCGCGGCCGTTCCTGTCGTGAATGCCGGAAGGTTCACGAGGTACCAGTCGTAAGCTACGTCCCAATAGTAGTTCCAGCAATCGCAGTTGGTGTCCCAGTAGTAAACCCGCACGAGGTAGGGGACCACATACCAGTACTGGCCCGCGGGATAGTTCTGGATGCCTACTCCAAATGCCTGATATCCGCCGGTGTTCTCATTCGGCGTATACATGAGATCGCTCGGACAAAGCGACTCCCATGGTGGACCGAAGAACGAGTTATTACAGCTATAGAGCTGACGGGGTGCGGCGTAGTTGGCGGGGTGCAGGCTGGACGGCGCCAGCGAGTTGCCAGCCCGATTGCCATACGGCGCTATGATCTCGTCGATGATGGGATCGAGCGTTTGCGCGTTCGCAGGTTGCATGCAGCCGAGAGCTGCGACTAGCAACAGAGCGACAAGGCCGATCATTGAGCGACTTGCGTGAGACATGACGAACCCCCCTCCCTGTGGGTTAGTGCATGATGACCGGCGCGTTCTGCGCGCCTTCCGGAATCTTCCGGCCGCTCGCCTTCAATGCTTCAAGGTCCGCAGACGATGTGCCTTTGATCACGAGTTGGGTGAGCGCACCCTGCCGGGATTTGAGCTGCTGATAGGCATTCACGCGTTCTGGCCGCTCGTCCATGAGCACGGCGGATATGCCTGCGTTGTCGAGCAGCTTGCTGACGTTCCTTGCAACGCCTACTACGTGCGCCTTGTACGTCAGCATTTGGGGGCTGTGCGCAACTTCGAGAAACTGCTGCCCCTCTGGACCTTCTTTGGTGGCGGCGAGGTTCATGAACTGATAGCGCTGCCGGCCGAGCGCTTTCTCGAGCCGCTCGCTCAGTGAGCCCGACAGTGTGGTCAGCGAGCGTTCGCCGAGCCAGATCGTGAATACCTTGCCGTCGGCACCGACGGGTACCTTCACTTCTACGGCGGAAATCTCGAATCCTCCGTTCGTGGCAAGCTTTTCGAGCGCCTTTGATTCTTGCCCTCCCTTGAATACAACTGTAGCACCGGTTACGCGATCTGGCGCCTCGGAAGCGAGATTGCGCAATTTCTGTGCTCGTTCAGCGATGACCAGGGACTGATTTGCCGGCGCCACCGTGTGAAGCTCTGCATCAAGGGCCTGCGCCGAAAGCTCTGCCTCGGTGGGCGCGGCAGCCAGGCCCAGATGAGCTTTCGGCAGCAATAGAAGGATTCCGATCCCCAACGTCCATTTGATCGTACGCATAGTCGACTCTCCGTGCTGTCCACCGAGCTGGACGCTAACGACGAGCCCGTGCGCTGACTAGGACTGGGAATAGTCCAAAAAGGCCCAGACGAAGTACCGGTACGGGGATCACCCGAAGTGGGTGGAAAGCCCTGTCTTAAGGGCCGCGTACCCAGACGAAGACGGCCTGCCCAAGCAGCAGCCACAGAAGCGGCGGGATCGCGAATGCCGCCAGCTCGAGTCTTCTTGTCAGGGGCCGCGGCTGCGGAGTGCGCTTGAACGCCATGAAGCCAAGAACAAATCCGGCCAGACACAGGCCCAGGGATAGCAGAATGACCAGCACAAGGCCGGACCATACGGCCTTCCCTTCGATGAGGAGGCCCTTCATGTGGTAATCGGTGGCTATGCGGTGATGCGCGTACACAGCCAGCACAGCCGGAACGATGATGGACATCGCGCCCAATCCGATTGACCAGTGACGTGTTGTCATCCGCCTCCCTAGCGCGTCACGCGTTGTGCTCGAATCTGGCTGTAGTTGGCGCGCGAGCATGGGACACGAGCTCCATCCGGCTTCGTACTCCGAGCTTGAACAGAATGCGATGCACGTGATTCTTCACCGTCTGCGGCTCGATACGCAGCATGTTCGCGATCTCCTTGTTCGAAAGATCGCTCCGAAGCAGAGCTGCAACCTGCGATTCGCGCGGCGTCAGGCGAGAAGACGATGACGCAGATGCTGTCGTGGCGGCTCCATGCACGTTCGAAACGGTGTCGGGCCGGGGCCCGGCAGCGATGTGCCTCGTCAGCGACCCTACCAGACACGATGAGCAATACACCTCGCCTCGGGCGGCCGCGAAAATCGCCGTAACGACTTCATCGAAGTGCGCATCCCGCGCGATGTAACCGCAAATTCCGGCCCGGACGGATGCGATGAGATCGTGTTCCGAATGGAGGAGTCCGACTGCCACGAGCCGGGGCGAATTGGGCATCGTCGTTGCTCGCTTTGCGAACGTGAGCACGTCGGACATCGCAATGTCGGCCAGGACGACGGCGGGAGAATTCTCGTCGAGATAGCGGTCCGCTTCCGATGTGGAAGAGGCGCTTGAGAGCATCACGATTCCATTCGTCGCGGCCAGTTGTTTCTCCAGAGCTTCCCTGTACAGGCGATTGTCACTCGCGATCATGACTCGCACGGAATCCATTCCAGCCTCGCTTTCTGCGTCTGTGTTCACATCCGTCAACAGCCCGAACCACGGAGGAATGTACTGAAAGGTTCGGATCGAGATCAAGCATGTGGATGAGCAGAGCCTAGGTCCGCGACCGAGAGACGGGCGCGTTGAGACTTAAGTGCTGCAACGTAGACGCTGTTTTCACACATCTCCATAGCGCACCCACCACGTAAGCCCAAGCGCACCCAAGGCACACGCGGACGCGCCGAGGGGTGAGGTGAGCAAACTCTGCGCCAGTTGTGCCGGATACAGCAGCACCTCGGGCGCCACGACCGCTGCGATACCGCCCGCTACGGCAATTCCAGCGCCAAGGCAGAACCCTGCCGCTTTGGCTCCCCACCGACGCCAGGTAACGCGCTTGTGAACGCATGCCACGAACGCATCGCTGTCTGGTGTCGGCTCGTCCTGTGCGAAGAGTCGCGCCAGGTTGTCATCAAGATCAGTCATGAAGAAACTCCATAGTCTTTCAGGATCTCCCGCAGACGGGCGCTCCCTCGAACGATGTAGGATTTGACCGTGCCGAGCGCGAGCCCGGTTGTTTGCGCGATCTCGCCGTGGCTCAGGCCTTCCTGATACGCGAGCACGATGCAAAGGCGGACAGGGGCGGGCAGGAGCCCGAGCGCCGCGGGGAGGTCGATTCCATGGTCATGGCTCTGTGTCGTCACGGAAGCGGTGTCGAGCTCCACGGCTTCGTTGTCGAGGATGATCAGGTCCTTCTTGCGAAAGTACTGAAGCCACACGTTTACGGCGATCTTCCGCAGCCAGCCCGCGAAGGCGAGCGGCGATTCCAGTTTGCGCAGCGACTTCCACACTTCGACGAACACTTGCCGGGCGAGATCTTCCGCCAGCGTCCTGTCGTTCGACAGCCGACGCATCAGGCTGCGAACGCTCGCTTGCTTTCGACGTACGAGCTCGTCGAACGCGGCGGCGTCACCGTTGGCCGCGAGCGCGACGACGACGGCTTCCGCAGCGCCTGTCAGGTTACCCATCCGGTTTGCCCCTTGGACCGTCCTCCTTTACTTAGCTGTTCGAGGGCAGCTGTGTGCAGGCGGTGATCAGCGAATGGGCCAGACAAAAGAGACCAGGGATCAAAAAGAACACGATTCCGAGAAACGGCCTGTCCGAGAACCGCAGCCCGTACAGCGTAGCGAGCACGCCAAGCACCACCAGAAACACGCCCCAATAGAGGCTCTGCTTGATGCTTGCCCTGATCTCCGCCGGAGAGCGCTTGGCACCGGGTCTGGCGCCCAAACGTTGAGGGTCAGGCAGTCTTCGCTGCCTCCCTTGTCCATCTTCGCGAACCACACGTCGTAGCCCGGGCCGTGAATGGACTTTTCGGCCTTGCCGCTGTTGCGGCCGACGCCGGCGGGGCTGGGACAGTTCGGGCCGAATTTGGAGGCATCCCGCACACCCTTCCAGGCTGCCGCAGGCTGGGGCGACTGCCACCGGAGCGGACCGACGGGAGGTGCGGCGAAGGGGATCCCGCGGAAAACGCGGACGCCGTCGTCCATCACACCCTCAAGCTGCCCGAGTTTTGTGGCTACGGTGGGCCGCCCGGCGGAAGGCGCGGGGGCCGCCTCCTGCGCCGATCCGCCCCTGTTTGCCAGCAGGGACACCGCTAAAAACAGGGCCGCCGCTGCATTTGCCTTATTCCTGAACACCGGGAGTCTCCTTTCTTATGGGCGTGTTTTTCGATCTCCCCGATGAAGTTGCGGGCACTGGGGCGTTTGGATGCGCCTCAAGCGGAATCTTTCGCGCCCGGCACCCGCATCCGTTGCATCCAATGGGCACAAGGCGGGATCTTTATGGTTGAGGACACCTTTCACCGTCAGGAGCCCGCATGAACGCGCTACCTTCAGGACTTACCGAGCTCGGCTTCTGGGTGGCTGTGGCCGTCATCGTCGCGGCGTTCATCTGGGCAGGGGTCCGGAAGCACCAGATGAAGCACGAATTGACGCTGAAGCTGCTGGAGAAGGGGGAAGGGTTGGACAGGGAAGTCGTGGAGAAGCTCCTTGCGTCTCACAGCGCCCGAATCCATCACAAGTCGCATGCCGAAGAGGATCGCGCAGGCGGGTACTTTGTCGGCTTTCTGTTTCTCGTCGCGGGTGTGGCTCTCTTCGTAGTGGGGATACTGTCGATGCAGGGTCCCCGACCCATGCCTGTGTTTCGTGCGGGCGAAGGAATGGTATTTGAAACGCCACCGGCGCCGGACGGCAGCGAATTCGCCTGGATGCTCTGGATGGGTCTCGCCGTCTTCCTCTTTGCGTTCGGGTGCCTCTGCTGGTGGGGTACCGAGAAGCGATACAAACGCGCGAAGGCTGAAGAAAAGCAGTCACAGGGCTGATCCGTCACATGCAGGTGCCCGCGAACTATGCGGACGCCAGTGACGAAGCGCTGGTGCTGCTGGCCCGAAACAGGGATCAGCGGGCGTTTGCGGTGCTGGTGGAGCGGCATCAGCAATGGCTGCGCAATCTGCTGCGCCGTCTGAGTCAGGATCGCGAGTTCGCGGATGATCTCGCCCAGCAGGTGTTGCTCCAGGCCTGGAGCGCGCTGCCGGGGCTGCAGGCGGGGCAGGCGTTGCCGGCGTGGTTGAAGGTCATCGCCGTGCATGCGTGGCTCAAGCATCTCCGGCGCGCGGATCCGCTGTTCAAGCTCGATCGTGATACGCCTTTGCCCGAGGAAGCCGTGGAGAACACTTCCGCCATGGTGCTCGATCTGAATCGCGCGCTCGCGCGGCTAGGCGAAGCTGTCAGGCTCTGTGTAGTGCTGGCGTATCACGAAGGCATGAGCCACGGCGCGATTGCCCAAACGACCGGTTTGCCGCTCGGCACGGTAAAGTCCCACATCAACCGGGGAAGCGCGCAACTGCGTGCTTTCCTGGAAGCTTACAAGACCCGGGAGTCGTCATCGTGAGTGACGAGCGCGATCGCGATTTGCAGGACTGGTTCGAGCGGAGCGTTGAAGAGCTGCCGCGCGAGCCGTTCACGCGAAAGGTGATGGAGGAGGTGCGACGGAGGGAGCGGCGGTTGCGGTGGTGGCGTTACGCTGCTGTGCTCGTTGTGTCGTTCAGCTTCTACTTGCTGCTGCCGGTTTTCGTGGTTGTGCTGAATAAGCTGGCGGCGTTGCCGTCGGCGATGGTTGCGATTGCCGGGGAGCAGTGGCGGTTGTTGGTGGTGGGGCTCGCGGTAGTGGGGTACGGGGTGGTCAAGCAGGCGCAGAGGTTGGGGCTGTTGCGGTACAGGTGATTTCGCACCCCGCTTCGATGAATCTCGTCGACCCGCGAATGCGAGTCGACTTGGCGCTCAGATCCATCCCAGCGACCTGGCGAGCCCGGCAAGGGCGGCGAGACCGCCGAGAACCCAGAACAGTGCGTTCAGTTTGCTCCCGATGGTGGACACGTCCGCTGACAGTTTCTCGAGCTTGTCGCGAAACTCTTTTTGCTCCTCACGTATTTCGCGAAGTAACGCATCGGTCCGAGCCGCGTAGTCTCTCAAGTCGCTCTCCGCTCTCGCTGCCATCGCGCGGATCTCGGCACGCAGCTCCGAAACCGCCGCCTTGATATCGCTATCGAGCCGCGCGAGGGCAGCGCGTGTCTCCGTCCTGAAATCCTTGAACTCCGCCTTGTGCTCTTTCAGTTCATCGCGGAGGGCGACGACGTTTGCTTCGAGAACTTCGGTCGAGCTCACAGGTACCTCATCGAATTGGTCGTAGGCCAGGGCAGTGCTGCGCATGATGTCGCTCGCACGGGAAGGGTTGCGCGAGATTATCTGCCTGGTGATGGATATCGTCTACGTGCACGGAAGTACGAGCGGGATGCGGAAGTGAAAGTCAAAGAGTCGATGTGGGTGCGAGCGGCACGCAGTCAGCACGGCGTCGCCGCTAGTGATATGCGCTGGCCGATCTCGACACACTATGATCCTCTCCAACGTGGAGATACAGCTTGCCATTGATGTCGGACGGTTGATGCTGGATCCGGAGCGGTGGCCACGAAGTCCCGGATCACACGGCATTCACCGTCCTTATCAGACCAGCGGCAGGTACACGTCGGTAATCATCTCGTGCTCCGCGACGTCCGGTCCGACGTTCACATAGTGAAAGAACAACGGGAAGTCTCGAAGCTTCTCGCCGCTCCTCGGCAGCCATTCCGTAAACAGCGGCGCCACTACGGGAATGTGCTCGCGCGAACCGACATACCGCACTCGTGCGCAGCGCCCGCCGGGGATGACCTTCGCGACCACGCCCTCGGGATTGGGCGTCACTTCCCGATCGAATGACACGCAGATGTCGATCCGATAGCCGCTTTCCGCGTACGTGCGAAGATCGTGATGGACGCCATAGGTTCGATGGCGGTCGGGAGACACGCGATTCCGGATTCTCCATTCGATCAGTTTGCGCGTGCTTTCGTACACGTTTGCCGTCGACCCTTGATGCTCGACCGCGGCGACCCGCGTTTCCGGAAAATGCACGATTTCGACGTTCATTGAACCAAGCTCCGTTGGCGCATAAAAGGTGAACACGCGGCGCCACTTCGGCCAGGCAGGCGCGCGCCGGAATTCGCTGGGGGACTGGCCCACCCGTCTGCGGAAGGCACGAGTGAACGATTCCGCATTCTGATAACCGGCTTCCATCGCGATGTCCGTCACCGAACGGTGCGGCTGAAACGCGAGCCGCATGGAAGCGCGCTTCAGTCGCATCAGCTGGATTCGCGCCGACGGAGAGTGGCCCATCGCGCGCGTGAACTCCCGTTGCAGATGGAACGCCGAGACTCCAGCGACTGCGCTCAAGTCATCGAGGCGGATTGGCTCATCGAGGTGCGCATGAATGTACGTGAGTACATCAGCGAGATCTCGTGGCCGGCGTTGCGTTTCGCTCGTCATCCCGAGTGATTATGCCGCTGAGGCGGATCCTCTACCTGACCGATCTTGCGGTTCGTCTACCGTTAGCCGAATCGCTAAATATCACTTGAATAATTTAGCGGATGAGCTAAGTATTGCGTGACTGCCACCAAGGAGGTCCCATGACAGACCAGCACCTGCACGGGAAGTCGCGCGCGAATCCGCAAGCGCCGGTGACGAACATCGTGATTTACATTCCAAAGGAGGGAAAGGAAGCGGAGCTCCTCGCGCTGATCAGGAAGCATGAGCCGGCCTTGAGAAGCGTGGACCTCGTCACGAGCGATCCATTCCGGTTGTGGAAGGCGCACGACGTCCGGAAGAATCGCGATCAGTTCATCGAGCAGTTCGTCTGGAAGACCGGTGATTCCAGCGATATCGCCCATCAGACGCCCGAGGTGATGGCGGTATGGGAGCCGATGGAGTCTGTTCTGGAAGACCTGATGATCTTCGAGGCGGAGCCGATCTGAAAAAGTCCGCCGCCCAGAAGCTCGCGGCGCTCGACGCTGTGATGAACGCGCTAGCCCATCCGGCTCGGCGTCAGATGCTGCTGACGATCCATTTCAGAGGCTCCGCGACAGCAGGTGAGATCGCCGGCCGCTTCGAGCACGCGTGGCCTACCACAACCAGGCACCTGCGAATCCTCGAGAACGCGCATCTCGTCAAGTACGAGCGCCAGGGGCGGAGCAGGGTTTACACCGTTGATAAGGAGCGGCTGGAGCTCGTCTCGGAGTGGCTTCGCTGGTTCGACTCGGCAGCCAAAGCGGCGGAAGGCGGGATGCCGAAAGAGAGCAGGGCGCGTGCGCGGCAAGCCGGTAATTGATCGAATGAGCAAGACAAACCTTATCCATCTCTCGTCGGAGCTGCAGCAAGCCTGGAGCTCCGTTGTCTAATTCGGCAGTCGAGAACGAGCGTCGTCGCATGCGTGCGAGAGGTTGCGCGGGACGCTCGCGTAGCTCGTGATGTGCAACTTCGTTGCACTGGGCACATGATCACGCTTGCCACTTGGGTTACGCTACATCATCGTCAGAACCAGGGAGATGCGTAGTTGGCAAGGAATGGCAACGCGCAAGGTCGGCAGCAGAAGGTGGGGTTGTCCCAGATGCTGCGAGACGTCTTCGTAGCATCCATCGAGAAGGGGCAGTTCGTTCCTCCGATTGTAGGTGGGTTGTCTGCGCTCGTGATTCTCAAGATGCCCGGCAAGGACGTGAGCAGGCTCGTGTTCAGGCTGATCGAGTCCATTGAGAGCGCGAGGACTCTTGGATACGTGTTCGCCGTAGTGCTGGCGACAGGTTGGTTCTGGCACGCGCGCTGGCAGCGTCGCGTGATTAACGGAGGAGATGCGTCGCATCGGGCAGCAGAGAACCGAGGCGCAGAGCAAAGCCGGTTTGGCAAATAAACTGAAGTCAAGCGAGAGGCGCACATGGCATACGTAATTCCTGGCTTGATCATCGCCGCATTTCTGCACTTCATCTATGAGTCCATTCTTGCGCCTTCGCTTCGACTGAAGCTGAGATTCGAGCTGTTCGCCCTTCGCGATGAGCTTCGGCTTCTGAAGATCGATTGTGATCGCCACCTGGATGACAGGTGCTTCGAGCATTTTCAGGCCTCGCTCAACACACTTATCCGCGTGCTGCATCGCATAGACATAGCTACACTTGCCGCTGTGGAACGCGAGCTCCGTGCGAATCCGGAGCTCCGTGAGCAGATCGAGGCGCGGAGCAGGATGCTCGACGACTGCAACATCCCGCAGGTGCGGGAGATCCGCTATCGCAGTCTTCAGGTGGCAGTGAAGGCCTTTGCGGTGAATAGCGGTGGATGGGCAATCTACCTGCTGCCCTTGGTTCTGCCCTTCTTGGGTTATTCGAAGATCAAGAAGGCTGTCAAAGCTTCGATTTCACTCTCGGAGCTGGATCTGAACAAGGTGGCGCCTTTCTCGCATCAAACGACCTCGCTGATCTGACGTCGCAGCTTGCCCGGACGCGCAGGCTGGTGAAGTCGCGCACCGAGGCGGCGGCCTGCTGGATATCCATTGGCCCTGGCCCGGGGATTGGGACGGGTTCGAGGAGTTCGTGAGGAAGTCGCGCGAGGAGTCCGCGAATCGAAGGGAGCCGCCGCCATGGTGGTAAACCGAGACCGCGTGGTTGTCGCGGATACCAACATCATGTCGGCTCACTCCGTCCACGGCCGAGCCCCCACCAGCGCATCGTCCAGCATCTTCACCAGCGCCTCGCGGTCGAACGTATAGGAATGGCCTTCATTCCACCGCACGAGCTGCTTCATCTGATATCGCATGAGCCGCTCCGGCAGCCGGCTATTCATCCGGTCCTTCGCATTGCGCGGAATAGCCAGGTAGCGGCGTTTCGGGTTGGGCTCGAACAGCGCCTGCTCGACGGCGAGGGCGACCTCGTCGGCCTCGGGAAACATCATCGGATCCGGCGGCGGTCCCCACACCTTGAGCATGTTCGCCTTCTCCTCCTCAGTGAGGCGCTCGAGCATGTTCTTGTCGATGTCGGATCTGTAGGCGCCGGGCTCGACGGCACTCACTTGAACGCCGAGCGGATTGAGCTGCAACGCCAGTGAATCCGTGAGCCCCTCGATCGCGTGCTTGCTCATCACGTACGCCGAGATGTCGGGTCCGCCACCGTCAGTGATCCCGGAAGGCGAGCCGATGTTCACGATCCGTCCCTTGCCGGAAACGATGAGCGGCCAGAACGCCTTGATCATCATCACCGGTCCGTAGACGTTCACCTTCATCGACAGGTCGAACTCCTCCATCCGCATGTTGGGGATCGTGCCGAATGTCGCGACACCGGCGTTGTTGACGAGTCCATAAAGGCCGCGGCCCGCTTTGGTCACCGTTTCCACCGCGTCCGCAATGTCTTCAGGTTTTGTGACGTCCAGGCGCAGTGGATGCACGTTCTTGATCGCCCCGAGCGCCTTGAGGTCCGCGTCTTTGCGCGCGGTGGCGTACACGAGATAGCCCTTCGCGGCGAGGTGCTCAGTGATCTTGCGCCCGATACCGCTGCTGGCGCCGGTGACGAGGACGGCCTTGGAGACTGAGGCTGTCGACGGTTCCGGTTCGCCGACAGCCTGCGCAGGGGCGCATAGAAGTGCAGCAAGCAATGCAAACATCGCGGACAGAAGCATTCGCATGGCAACCTCGCTGTTGCGGACGGAAGGTGGACCGACTGGACTGGACCGAGGCTTCGCTCAACCCCGGCCGCAATCCCTTCGCCGAGGTCGAGTCCGCCGGGGTCACATCTGAAGCCTAGTCCCCTCCACCAACCGCACCCAGACCGCTCACTGCATCGGCCCGGCGCTTCGCTGCATGCTTTCTATCTGGCCAATCACGAGGAGCCGTTCAGGCAGCCCAGGTGTCTCCATCCCCCGCGCTCACCCCTCCCGTACGGCTCCACGACCGCTCCTCTACCGCCGCTGCTCCGGCTTGCGGAAGAGCAGGGCGATGCGGTCCGTCTTGTCCCTCACTTCCGGGTTCCCAACTTCGAGCGTAAGCGCGTCATTCGGCCTGAAATACAGGTTGCTGAAGTCAACCAGCACGAACCCCGCATCCTGTACTTCCTTGATGACAAGCACAGGATCCACCCGACGCCCGTTCTCGCGACTACCCGGCTCGTTGTGCCGGCGCGTGTGATCGACGATCCCGTAATACCCGCCGGGCTTCAGGGCGTCGAAGACCGACTTGTTCACGGTGGCGCGGTCCGCCGGAGAGAAGTTGTGATAGTTGCGAAACGTAACCGCCATATCCACCGGCTCGACGATCCATTTCCCCGATGGGCCAAAAGGACCCGCGCTCCCCTCGGACGCAGTAGCCCCCCAGCCGATCTCCTCGACCTTCTCAAGTCCCGGCAGCTTGGCGATGGCGCGGAACTGCTGCGCATACCGGCCTTCGGGATGCGTCACGTAAAGCTTCCCCTTGTCCTTCAGCACGGGTCCCAGGATTTTCGTGAACCAGCCGCCCGCGGGCAGAATCTCGATGACCCGCATGTCTTCGCGCATCCGGAAGAACGAAAGGATCTCGACCGGCAGTCGGTTGACGTCCCGGGCGCGCTCTTCCGGCGTGCGAATTTCGCCCTGCATGGCTTCGAGCACGCGCTGCTGGAAGGGTGTGGGGTTCGCTTGCTGAGCTTGAAGCGTCGTGCTGGCCACAACCAATGCGAGCGCGCCGAGGCTCGTTCTAAATGAGGTCCGCATGGTGCTTCCCTTTCTTGTTCGCTGACACCAGCGTCGCACTGTAACAGCAACGCTTCGTGACCGATGCAGCGAATCGGCGCGCGCTACCGGCGAGCGGTCTTGAGTCCCGACGCCTCACCTTCCTGAATTGACCTAAACTGAGCGACGTTCCCGGCGCTGTCGCCGTGATCGGGCAGGTCGGAACTGAGCTCCCTCCTGGCGGGATCCGCTTCTGTTTGCTGCGGGTCTTTCGTGGTCTTTGCGGACCCTCTCTCGAAAGGCAAACGGTACCCTGCCCAGACATCAGGAGTTCTTCTCAATTGATGGCCGAGCACACTCGCCCGCGCCGATACGGTCCATTCAGGCGGAGGCGCAAGCGGATGCAGACCAGGGGTGCCGTATGAGCAACCCGTACCGGGAAATCTTCCGCGTGCCCGGCACGAAGGGATTCTCTGCTGCCGCGTTCGTCGCGCGCATGCCGGTGGCTATGATGCCCATCGGGATCGTGACGATGTTGTCTCAGCTTCGCGGCGAGTACTGGCTGGCAGGGGCGGTCGCCGCGACGTTCACACTGGCCAACGCGGTACTTGCGCCTCAGATCTCGCGCCTGGTCGATCGGCTCGGTCAATCGCGGCTTCTCACGCCTGCTACGGCGATCTCCGTCGTCGCGTTCGTCGTGATGATGCTCGCAGCGAACCGGGACTGGCCGCCCTGGACGCTATTCGTCTCGGCCCTTTTCGCCGCCACGATGCCCAGCATCTCGGCGATGGTCCGCGCGCGGTGGACGGCGCTGTTCCGCGACCGGCCGGAGCTCAACACCGCATTCGCATTCGAATCGGCCGCGGACGAGCTGGTGTACATCATTGGAGCCACCCTGTCCGTTGCGCTGAGTGTGACGCTGTTTCCCGAGGCCGGAGTACTCGTCTCCACGGCTCTGCTTGCGCTGGGAACGGCGGTCTTCGTCCTTCAGCGGAGCACCGAGCCTCCCCGTCGCGCCAGAGAGCCCGGTTCGGCCACTTCGGCGATTCTGCTCGGACCGGTCCAGCTCATTACCGCCGCCATGATTTTCGTGGGCGCGATTTTCGCGACAGGGGAAGTGACCACAGTTGCCCTGACAAGCGCGCTCGGGCGTCCGGAGGCGGCCAGCCTGGTGATCAGCGTTTACGCGGCGGGATCGTTCGTCCTCGGCATCGTTGTGGGTGGGTTGAAGCTTCGGGCCGCGTTGCATCGGCAGTTGCTCGTCTCGGTGGGAGCGTTGGTTCTTCTCACGCTACCGCTGCTGCTCGCGGATAGCGTGGAGTTGCTGGCATTCACGCTTTTCCTGAGCGGCCTCGCCGTTTCGCCAGCGTTCATCACGGCATACGGCGTGATCGAGAGGCGGGTGCCGCCTGCGGTGCTGACGGAGGGTGTCACTTGGGTGGGCACCGGAATTGGTATCGGCATGGCGCTTGGAGCGTTCTTCGCGGGGTGGGTGGTGGATACTTTTGGCGCTCGGAATGGGTTCTGGGTGTCGGTCGCGGCGGGCGTCGTTGCGTTCTTGATCATCGCCGCGGGGCAGAGGAAGCTTGCGGGCGGGGAGAGGGGCCCAGAGTCACGGGCGGGACGCGTGGCGGGCTCGGTGACTCAGGACCCGGTTTGATTCGTGCGGAAGCATGCGTTGATTTCCTGCGGTAGCGTGCGCGGGTCTTTCAAGCAGAAAGCGAGGCAGTCATGAAGATGAACATCCTACGGCTCTGCGCGGTCCTGCTCATCGCGCCCGCGCTTGCTGGTGACGGGCGGATGGTGGTCGTCACCGGCAAGGATCTCTCGGGCGAGGTGATCAAGCGCCTGGGGCTGCCGAATCAGGATTATTGCTGGGAGCAGTGCCTCGAGGAGGCGCGCTGCGCGGGTACGCGCTGGGCTGTAATTACCGGGTCCACGGCGGGTCAGTGCCAGCTGATCGGCAATCCGCTGACCGTGATCGAACCCCGCGCGCTGAAGACGGAAGATGGGCAGCGGATCCAGGTGACTGCCAGCAGGAGGGAAGGCGTGGCCAATTGATGGGGCCAGCTGGCGATGACCGCGACCGATCAGGAGGTCGCGGATCCGCTGTCTGCCAGTACGGCTGGAGCCGGACCATGAAGCCCACCGGAGCTGAGCGATCTGCTTCCCGAGCCGGATCAGTTCCGGGTTCCAGCACGCGGGCCGCGGGCTTGCGTTGCCAGAGCCGAGACCTAGTGTCGCTGCGTCACAAGGCCGGGACGAGCCGCCTCGATCTCGTTGCGGAACGCAAGTTGACGCAGTCAACTGCAGCCCTTCTGTCAAAACGCTGTCGGCCGTCGGACACAGGGTGCGGCCTCACGATGTCAGGGCTCACAATTCGCGCCGGGCTAAGCAATGAGGTTCGGCATGCACGAGTGGGCGTCGCAGTTTCTTGTATCTGAACATCCGGGGAACGCCGATCTCTCGGCGGACTTCCTGCTGCGGCTCGTGCCCGTCAGGCCAGACGGAGCCGGCCCTCGTCTCATCGGATGGGACGAGAGCGCGCATCCCGAAGAAGTAGAGCTCCAGATCGAAGTGGCTCCGTGCGGAGAGATCCTCTCGCTGCATTTCCACGGGAAGTGCTACGACACGTGACGCTCGCCCGCGCCATGGAGTGAGGCCCGGTCGCTGTCACAGCGCTATGACGATCGGCTGCTCGACCGGCTCATCTACATGCCCGAGGTTTCGACGACGCGGGGTTGGCATCAGTTTGCCACAGGAGCCGCGCTCCACATCGCGAAGCAGATCAGCTCGAAGGCTGGCGAGATGATGTCATCGGCTCACGATCGGCGGTTTTTGCGAGGCCTGGCTCGCGTTGAGGTCTTCTTCGGTTTCGAGGTTTTCTTCGGTTTCGGGGAGCCGACGAACTGCACGGCTTGGTCGAGCAGGTTGCGCAGCTCGTTATGTCCTATCTTCGGGAGTCGCACGAGGACGGTTGCGTAACTTCGGTAGTGATCGGTGAGGTAGTAGGTGTCCGGCTGCTTCGCGAGCAGGGCATCACGCGCAGGGAAGTCTATGCAGACCATCAGCGAGTTCGGCTCCGCGGATGGGTGGATCGCCGTGCAGGCGACGATGTCCCGCTTCAATCTCAGCGCTATGCCTTTGGGCGAGGAGCTCGCCTTGACTCCAGGCAGCGAGGCGCCGAGGTTTAGCACGCTATCGAAGTCGACCTTGTTTTTACGCGTCGTCGTCATTCCGAATCCTCCCATCCACGGTAGCGATTCTCTTGCACACGCGCGTGACATGCGACACGCTCGGCCTGTAGTGCAGGCAATCGACATGTCGGAAAAATCGAGAGGCAGACATCGTTAGCCAGCCAAGTGCGCATGATCCGGCTCGCGCGCTGCTTCTCGCATCAATATAGAACATAGAGCTTCGCAGGGAGCAAATCATGGGACTCGTGTCCGCGGTCGGGTTGTATATCCTCGTGTCCATCTTCTCTTCGGGAACGGAGTCCGCTGCCCGTTGGAAGATCCTGGCGATCGCCATCGTATCGGGTGTCGTTCAGACCTTCATTCTTGGCGCGCTTCCGAGCATTGTCGGCCTGCTGCTGGCGGTTGTGGTGCCCGTCGGTCTCATCATGGCAGCTCTGGTGTTCTGGTGCGGCGTCGAACGCAAGGCGGCACTGAAGGTTGCCGCGAGCTACTTTGGGCTTTGCGTGGTGCTTGGGATCGGAGCCTCGTTGTTGCCGCGATAAGGGCGTCGTGCGGAGGGCCGGCGGATTGCAGCGTCCTTGCGAGCTACGGGCCGGCTAGCGATCCCGTCGAGCGTGATAGAAGATCCGCTTGCCGTTGTGCTGCGAGAACGAGCAAGCTGAGCGCGACGGCGGCTCGCCCGCTCGCGCGAGCGCAGTTCAGCCACGCGCGTGTCGTCGGTACTGAACCGGGGACATATCGAACTCCCGCTTGAACGCCCGGTTGAATGCTGCCTGCGAGGTGTAGCCGACATCGGCCGCGATCTGGCCGATGCGCTTGCCGCTCGTCTGCAGCAACCGGGCCGCGAGGTGCAGCCGCCATCGCGCGAGGTAGGTGAGCGCAGGCTCGCCGAGGAAGCGATCGAATCGCTCCGCAAGCACCGTGCGCGATGTGCCAAGGCGCGACGCGAGCTCTTCCACGTTCCATGGATGAGCCGGCTCCCGGTGCAGCAACGACAACGCGCCGCCGACGATCGGATCCCGCGCCCCGGCGAGCCAGCCGGACTGCTCTGGCGGCATGCTTTCCATGTACCGCCGCAGCGTCTGCACGAACAGTGCTTCCGCCATCTTCGATAGCAGAACGCTCTGGCCAGGCCGAGTGCCATCGGCCTCATCGACAAGATAGCGAATGCAGTTCTCTAGCCACTCGCCGGTGGCATCACCGCGCACGTTGATGCGGATCACTTGCGGAAGTCCCGCGAGAAACAGCTGTTCGGCGTGGCGCTCACAACCGAAGTAGCCGCAAACGAAACTCGTCTTCGCACCGCCGCCGCCAAGCCGCATCGTGCGCAGATCGCCTGCCAGGAATTTGCCGAGCGAGGCAGCGCTGTCGATGAGCGTTGCTGGAGCGCCGTTCGATACCGTATGCGCATCACCATGCGGAATGATGATCACATCTCCGGCCTCAAGGAGGAGCGAGAACCCTTCGAACTTCACCAGTGCCTGACCCTCGGTGACGAGGTGGTACGGCACCAGCCGTTCAGTGCCCGGCGCCAGCATGTGCGCGACGCCGCGCAGTGCCGGCACCGAGAATCCCCACGGTGCAGAACATTCGGCGCGATAGAAAATCGCACCGGTCATGCTCACGGCTTTGAGGGCTTCGGATAGTGCATCCATGGTTTGCGCGCCGGCGGCAAAGGATTCAGGCGTAGCGGCAAAGACCGGGGGCGGTGCTGAGCATAGATTGGCGCGCACGTCGTCGCCAATTTGAGGTTACATCATGGAAACCAGCGCCGCGTGGGACCGGATTGCGCCGGGGTATGACCGGACGAATACGCCGACCCAGATGTCACTTGGCAATACGTGCCTGCAGCGTGCGGGTATTCGCCGCGGGATGCGCTTTCTCGATGTTGCGGCGGGTAGCGGGGCGCTGAGTATTCCGGCCGCGAGGCTGGCGGCGAGCGTTACCGCGGTCGATCAGTCAGCGGCGATGCTCGAACTGCTGGCGGTTCGCGCACGCCAGGAAGGATTGAAGATCGAAACGCAGGTTATGGACGGACACGCGTTGCGCTTCGACGATGACACGTTCGACGCTGCGGGCTCGCAATTCGGTGTGATGCTATTTCCGGATATGCCGCGAGGCATTCGCGAGATGGCGCGGGTCGTGAAGCCCGGAGGGCGTGTGCTTATGATCGCTTACGGCGATCCGCACCGGATCGACTTTCTCGGCCTTTTCGTGCGGGCCGTGCAGACGGTGCGACCCGACTTCAACGGGCCACCTTCAGACCCGCCGCCGCTGCCATTTCAGTTGCAGGATCCCGAACGATTGCGCGCCGAGCTTCAGGCGGCCGGGCTGGCGGACGTGCAGGTCGCGGAGATCACGGAGTCGACGACCTTTCGCACCGGCCGGGAGCTGTGGGAGTGGATCGTGTGGAGCAACCCGATCGTCGAATCGATCCTTAGTGAGTTGCAGCTGACCGGGGACGATCGCGCGCGCATCGAGCGCGCGATCGGCGACCTTGTGCGCGAACGCGCGGATGGGGGCGAAGCCGCAGTGCTGACCAACCCCATCAACGTCGGCTTTGGTACGGTGGATTGAGCGCTCTGGTGAGAAGAGGTGGCACGAACTGCTTCGGCAGCTGCAACGGCCTGAGGCACTTGTCACCGGACTTCCTGCCGGCCGGTGGCATCTGATCTTCTAGCCTTCCGGGCGCGACGCGAACCGTATGCCGATCTCGTACATTTTGCCGGGGCACGCGGTCGTCATCTGCTGGCTTTGAACGAACTTGATCGCGCTCTCGTCCAGCCGCTTCGACAAGGAGCTGTCGACAACATGCACCTGGGTAGGAGCGCCCTGCTCCTTCTCCAGGAAGAAGCGCACTCGCACGAGGCCCTGTTCTTCTGATCGCTGCGATTCCTCAGGGTAGAAATCCGCAAGGGGAGGACCCTGAGACTTGAACGCGCAGCCCTCGACCCGCGGCAAGAGCGGCTCGGGCTTGTACGGCTTGCATTCGACGGATTGCGAGTC
>Ga0182742_1000581_pt1 | contig 55613 bp, 48 predicted proteins | sample eDN5th37CBELigMG_FD_128880 | JGI IMG/M metagenome (GOLD analysis project Ga0182742, IMG submission 128880) | Enriched Miracle-Growth compost microbial communities from Emeryville, California, USA - eDNA 5th pass 37_C BE-Lig MG (version 2)... ...
CGCCCTTGGTGTAGCGCCCCACCGGCACCGAGGCCGGGTTGCCGTAGGCCACGCGCTTGATCTCCGGGCGCGTCAGGTCCTCGAGCGCCGCGATGCCCGCCTTGCTGTCGGCCGGCACGATCAGCACCACCTGGTTGGCGGCGAAGTCCACCCGCGACTCCGGCCGCACCGCTTTCTCGGCGACCGCCTTGTCCATGGCTTTCTGGTCGGCCGAGGCGAACACGTCGGCCGGCGCGCCCTTGACGATCTGCTGCAGCAGCACGTCGGAGGCGCCGAAATTCAGGATCACCTTGGCGCCGGCGTGCGCTTTCTCGTAGCCCTGCGCCACTTCCTTGAACGCGTTGGTCAGGCTGGCGGCGGCCGACACCACCAGCTCGCCGGCGTGGACGCCGCCGCCCCAGGCAAGGGCAAGCGCCGCGGACAGCGTGACGAGGGGACGTTTGAACATAGTTTTCTCCGTGCAGATTCACGAAATATATATAGGTATATAACGCTCGTCAATTTGGCTCTGCGCGGGAGATTGAGCCAGATCAAGCAAAGAGGCGGCCTCAGCCGCGCGCCACCGTGGTGACGTTCACCGACTCGGGCGCCAGCAGTTCGCGCAGCCGTTCCAGCGCGAGTTCGGGCCGGGCCGCGCCGCACATGAAGATGTCCAGGGCCGCGTAGCGGTGCTCGGGCCAGGAATGGATGCTGATGTGGGATTCGCTCAGCATGACTACGCCGGTCACGCCGGCGCCCTCGCCGAAATGGTGGAAATGGGCGCTCAGCACCTGCGCCCCGGCGGCCCGGGCCGCGTCGACCAGCTGCCGCTCCAGCGCCTGCGGATCGGACAGGCGCCCGGCCTGCACGCCGCGGAAATCGGCCAGCACGTGGCGGCCGGCGGTGGCGTGCACGGTCACTTGTGGAACCCGCCGGAAGACCAGCCGGAACTGCCTGAGCTGCCGCCCCAACCGCCGCCGCCCCGATAGGCGCCGCCCGGGGAGCTGGCGGCGCTGGTCGCGGCCAGCACCACCACCACGGCATAGATGGCATACAGGATCTTGCCCATCGCGCTATTCGTCCTTGCCGGAAAATCTGTCCGCCAGCACGGCGGGGACCCAGAGGAACGCCATGCCGATCACGATGGGCATGAAGTGTCCGCTGAAAATCTCGTCCAGGTTGAGCGCGCCCAGCCCGATCATGGCGATCCAGGCCCACTTGCGGTAGCCGCCGTCCTGCGCGGCGCGACGCGGCGCGGCCTTCTGCCCGGCCAGCTGGGGCTTGCCGAACCACCGCGCCACCTGGGCGGCCCCCACCGGCGTGCTTGCCGACCAGCCCAGTTCGGTGTCGGTCAGTTCGCGCGTGAGCTTGAGGCTGGTGGCCTGGTAATCCGTGATCGCGGTGCTGTCGCCCACTTTCACGCGCCAGTTGAAGGCGCCCAGCGCCAGTTCGACGCGCGAGGTGTAGTCGTACAGCTTCTTGTACAGCTTGGAACGCCAGCGCACGCTGGTCGCGTCGTTATGGCTGGGCCAGCTGTCGCAGACCTGCACGCGCTCCCAGCCCTCGTCCGTCTCGACCAGCCAGATAAAGCCCTTGGTGGGATTGAACAGCAGGTATTCGATCCAGTCCGAAGGCTCTTCGGGATCGGGATCGGCGCACTTCATCAGGCCGATGATGGTGTAGGCGGCGCCGTCGATCTCGGCGCGCGCACCCAGCGCCAGCGTGGTCTGGATCGCCTCGACCTTGCGCGCCTTCTCGATGACCTCGGCCGTGGGGCCCGAGCAATCGACCGCCGCCGCGCACGAGGGGCAGATCACCTGTGTGGCCAGGGCCGCCACGAAGCTTATCGGGGCGCCGCAATTGGGGCAGTCCAGCGCCTTGATCTGGCCGCGGAACCGGCCGGCGGTTTCCTCCACCTGCTCCGGGCTGCGCAGCGACGCCGCCTGCATGGCGGACAGGTCGAACGCCTTGCCGATATAGAGCACCGGCTCCGGCCCGTCGGAATAGTCCAGCGTCAGGAACGTGTCCAGGCTGCGGAAGTCCGCGGCCCTGGCCTGCCAGCCGTCGCCGGGCACGAAGGGCAGCTCGCCCTGCGCGCCGCCGGCCTGGCTGACCCGCACGTCGGCGGCCGTGTAGCGCTGGCCGTCCAGCTTTATTTCCACGCCCGGCGCGATTTCCTCGAACGGCGGCATGCCGTGCGCGTCCTTGACCTTGCGCCGCCGGGTCACGGCGTACTGGCCCGAAGCGTCCGACAGCCAGCCGTCCGAGCCGTCCTCGAACCACAGGTACCACTCGTTCCAGTAGCCTTCTTCGTAGCGCAGCTGGATGCGGCCGATGACGTCGAAGCGCTTGTCCTCGTACTTGCCGGCCGCGCCCAGGCACAGCGGCGAATAGTCCTCCAGCACCTCGGCCGTTTCGCCGATGCGCCGGACCGAGTCCGCATCCTTGAGCAAGGTGCTGCGGCATGCGCCGCAGACCGCCATCACGGAAGCCGTGGAGGTGAATTTGACGGGAGCGCCGCACTGCGGACACAGAACCTGTTGCATGCGTGGGCCAGGTCCTAGCTGGTGAGTTTCTTCAGCACCTCGGCCTTGGCCGAGTCATAGTCGGCCGCCGTGATCAGCCCCTTGTCCAGCAGGTCCTTGAGCTGCTGCAGGCGCTGCACCGGGTCCGCGCCTGCCGCGGGCTGCGCAGGTTGCTGGCCCGGCTGCGCGGGCGGCTGGCCCTGCGCCGCGCCCAGCCCCTGCGCCATGGTCTGGCCCAGCGCCGCGCCGGCGGCCAGGCCCGCGCCGATGCCGGCGATGCCGCCTTCGTTCTGCGCGGCCAGCGGAATCGAGGTGGCAGTCTGGTACTGGGTGAACTTGCCGAGGTCGCCGGCCATGCCCATCGAGATCCGCGTGTCCAGCGCCTTCTGCAGTTCCTCCGGCAGCGAGACGTTTTCCACCGTGAAGTTGTCCAGCCTGACGCCGTAGCGGTCGAACACCGGCGCGAGCTGTTCGGCGATGCTTTGCGACATCAGGCCCTGGTTGCCGGCCATGTCCAGGAACGGCACCTTGGAGCCGCCCAGCGCCGTGGTCATGGCCGCAACCACCATGTTGCGCAGCTGCGCTTCCAGGTCGTCGACGGTGTATTCGTCGCGCGTGCCGCTGACTTCGCGGTAGAACTTGCCCGGGTCGGAGATCTGGTAGGAATACACGCCGAACGCGCGCAGCCGCACCATGCCGAATTCGCTGTCGCGCAGCGTGACCGGCTGCGCCGTGCCCCAGCGCCGGCCCAGCTGCAGCCGCGTGCTGAAGAAGATCACGTCCGACTTGAAGGGCGACTCGAACAGCTTGTCCCAGTTCTTCAGGTAGGTCAGGATCGGCAGCGTCTGCGTGGTGAGCTTGTACATGCCGGGGCCGAACACGTCGGCCACCTTGCCTTCGTTGACGAACACCGCCATCTGCGACTCGCGCACGGTCAGGCTGGCGCCGTACTGGATTTCGAAGTCCTGCATCGGATGGCGCCAAGCGAGCACGCCGTCGCGATCCTCGTTCCATTGCAGGATGTCGATGAACTGCTTGCGGATGAATGAACCGAGACTCATGGAAAGTCCTCCTGTCGGGTCGGAGACTGCGCGCCTTGCGTGTCAGGTCAGGCAGGCGGCGTTGACGATGCCGGCGGCGATCGAGATCGAGCCGATCAGGCCGCCCATGGCGATATTGTTTTCCCTGATGGCGTCGTTCATTCCGCGGATGGCCTGCGCCACCACCACGTAGACGACGATCTGCACCAGCATGGCGGCCAGGCCCCAGACCAGGAACATGACGAAGCTGGCGTGCAGCGCGATGCTGGAGCCCAGCGTCAGGCTGAAGCCCACCAGCGCGCCGCCGTAGGACAGCGCCGCGGCGATGTTGCCTTCGTGGATCAGCTCGAATTCCGGATAGCGCGTCACCGCCGTGTAGACGGCCGTGAAGACGCCCAGCATCGCGAGCGCCGAAGCCATGTAGATCAGATAGGTCACCGCCGGATGCATTGCTTCTCCCATTGCCAGCCCTCCAATTGCGCGCAGTATATACGCCGGCTTCGATATACTGCGAACGCTCTTCGTGTCGGACATCCCATGCGCGACCGCGTACTCATTCTTTCGGTATTGATCGTCGCTTCCTGCGGCCTGGGCTACGAGCTCATCAGCAGCGCGCTGGCCAGCTATCTGCTGGGCGATTCCATCCTCCAATTCTCCTCCGTCATCGGCTGCTACCTGTTCGCCATGGGCATAGGCTCGTGGTTGTCAAAATATGTAAAAGACGAAGACGTTTTGAATCGATTCATCGACGTGGAGCTGCTGGTCGCGCTGCTCGGCGGCGTATCGGCGGCGGTGCTGTTCCTGGTCTTCGCGTGGCTGTCCGCGCCGTTTCGCGCCGCGTTGTACGTGGGCGTGTTCGTCATCGGCATGATGGTCGGCATGGAGATCCCGCTGGTGATGCGGGTGTTCAACCAGCGCAAGGCCGAGTTCCGCGAGATCGTCAGCCGCGTGCTGACCTTCGACTACCTGGGCGCGCTGGCCGTCTCGCTGGTGTTCCCGCTGCTGCTGGCGCCCAAGCTGGGGCTGCTGCGCACCAGCTTCCTGTTCGGCATGCTCAACGCCGGCGTGGCGCTGTGGACCACCTGGCTGTTCCGCAGCGAGGTCCGCCGCCCCGGCGAGCGCGCCATCCGCGCCAGCGTGGTGATGGGGCTGCTGGGCCTGGGCTTTCTGTATTCCGGCAACATGACGGCCTGGGCCGAGAAAGGCCTGTACGGCGACGAGGTGGTGCATGCCGAAACCACGCCGTACCAGCGCCTGGTGGTCACGCGCTGGCACGACGACCTGCGCCTGTACATCAACGGCAACCTGCAGTTCTCCTCGCGCGACGAACACCGCTACCACGAATCGCTGGTGCATCCGGGCCTGCAGGCCCTGCCCTGGGCGCGCAACGTGCTGGTGCTGGGCGGCGGCGACGGCCTGGCCGTGCGCGAAGTGCTCAAGTACAAGCAGGTCGAGCGCGTGACGCTGGTGGACCTGGACCCGGCCATGACCGGCCTGTTCTCGCGCTCCGAGCCGCTGACCCGGCTGAACGGCGGCTCGCTCACCGACCCGCGCGTCACCGTCGTCAACGAGGACGCCGGCCGCTGGCTGGAAACCCATGCCGAGGTCTACGACTTCATCATCGTGGATTTTCCCGACCCGTCGAACTTCGGCCTGGGCCGCCTGTACTCGGTGCCCGTCTACCATCTGATGGCGCGCCACCTGGCCGAGAACGGCTATCTGGTGGTGCAGTCCACCTCGCCCTACTTCGCGCCGCGCTCGTTCTGGAGCGTGGACGCCACGCTGAAAGAGGCCGGGCTGAACACCTGGCCTTACCACGTCTACGTGCCCTCTTTCGGCGACTGGGGATTCATCCTGGCGGGCAAGCGCCGCGACTACGCGCCGCCCGAGAAGATCACGGTGGCCACGCGCTACCTCGACCCCGCCACGACGCGCGAGCTGTTCCATTTCCCGGCCGACATGCCGGCGCTCTCGATGCCACCCAACCGCTTGAATGAGCAGTCGCTCGTGCGCTATTTCGACGAGGACTGGCGCCAGGTCATCCGCTGATGCGCCGCCGCAGCTTCCTGTTGGGCGCGGGCACGGCCGCGATCGCCGGCGCCGCCGCCGGCTACTGGCGCTCGCGCATCGTCGAGACCACGCCCCAGGTGCATTACCCCGGCATGCAGGCCGGCCACGCGCTGCGCGACGGCGCATCCTGGCCGCAGCCGGCGTCCGTGCGCCGCCACGGCGTGGCGATCCTGGGCGCCGGCGTCGCCGGCCTGTCCTGCGCGTGGAAACTGGCGCGCGAAGGCCATACCGATTTCATCGTGGTGCAAGGCCCGGAGTTCGGCGGCAACGCCGCCGGCGGCCGCCGCGACGGCCTGGACTATCCGCTGGGCGCGCACTACCTGCCGCTGCCGTCGCTGGCGTCCTCGCACGTGCGCGAAATGCTGGCCGACTTCGGCGTCATCCAGCGCGGCGCGGGCGAGGAGCGCCCCTACTACGACGAGGCCGTGCTGGCGCACTCGCCCCAGGAACGTCTGCTGCGCGACGGCCGCTGGGAAGACGGCCTGCTGCCCATGACCGGGCTGCCCGAGGCGGACGTGGCCCAGCACCGGCGCTTCCTGGCCCTGATCGAACGCCTGCGCGGCGCCACCGGCAGCGACGGCCGCAAGCTCTTCTGCATTCCGCTGGCGCTGTCGTCGCGCGATCCCGCGTGGCGCGCGCTGGACGCCATCACGTTCAAGCAGTGGCTGCAGCGCGAAGGCTATACCTCGCCGGCACTGCACTGGTATCTGGACTACTGCTGCCGCGACGACTATGGCGCGCGCTACGACGTGGTCTCGGCCTGGGCCGGCCTGCATTATTTCGCCAGCCGCGACGGCCATGCGGCCAACGCCGCCGAGGGCGCGGTGCTGACCTGGCCCGGCGGCCTGTCGGTGCTGGCGGCCAGGCTGCGCGACGCGGTCACGCGCAAGCTGGGCCATGACCGATGGCTCGTGGCTGGCGCCGCGGTGCGCGTCCAGGACACGCCCGCCGGCCCGCTGGTCACCTGCCTCGCGCCCGGCCCCGCGGCCTCGGCCTACAGCGTGCAGACCCGCCGCACGGTGTGCGCGATGCCGCTGTTCGTGGCCCAGCGCATCCTGCCCGACATCCGCGCCTACGGCTACGACCCGGCCGTGCACGCGTCCTCGCACGCGCCCTGGATGGTGTCGAACTTCGTCATGGATGGCTACCCGGCCGAGGCGCCGGGCGAGCCGCTGTCCTGGGACAACGTGGTCTACGGCGGACGCGCGCTGGGCTACGTCGTGTCCACGCACCAGCTGCTGCGCGTGGCGCCGTCGCCGCGCAGCGTGTTCAGCGCCTATCACGCGCTCAGCGGCCAGACGCCGCGGGCCGCGCGCGAATGGCTCGCGGCCGCCAGCCCCGTAGCCCTGCGCGACGAAGCCGCCGCCGACCTGATCGCGGCCTACGGCAAGGCGTTCTGGCGCAACGCGCGGGCGCTGGAGATCACGGTGCGCGGCCACGCGATGGCCTCGCCGCTTTGCGGCTACCTGTCCAACGCCGGGCTGGCGGCGCTGCGCGAGGTCGACGGCCCGGTGCTGTTCGCGCATGCCGACCTGTCGGGCTATTCCGTGTTCGAAGAAGCCGCGTGGTGGGGCGTGGTCGCCGCCGGCCGCATCCTGGGGCAGGCGCCGCCCACGGCCTGAGGGGGCTGCAATACAATTCGGCGTCCCGCCGGCGGCCCGGCGGCTTTTGGCGGAATCCCTATGGCAGCGAAGCAGGTCATCGTTCTCGGCGCGGGCATCGTGGGCGTGTGCTGCGCGCTCGAACTGTTGCGCCGAGGCATGTCGGTCACCCTGGTCGACCGGCAGGAGCCCGGGCGCGAAACCTCGCTGGGCAATGCCGGCGTGATCGCCCGCAGCTCGCTCATGCCGTTCAACCATCCCGGCCTGTGGGCCCAGCTGCCGCGGCTGCTGAAAAACGACAGCGTGCAATTCCGCTATCGCCTGCGCTATCTGGCGCGCAACCTGGGATGGGCCGCGCGCTTCCTGCTGAACGCCCGGCCCGCCGTGTTCCAGGAAACCGCCGCGGCGCTGGACGGCCTGATCCGTCTGTCCGCCCCCGAGCACCTGCGCCTGCTGGGCGAGGCCGGCGCCTTGGCGCGCCTGCGCGACACCGGCTGGGTCTTCCTGTACCGCTCGCAACAGGCCTGGGAAGGCGCCGAAGCGGCGCGCCGCGCTTATGCGCAGTTCGATGTGCCGACCCAGGCGCTGAACGCCGCCGAACTGGCCGCGATGGAACCGGCGCTGGCGCCCATCTTTCCGCGCGCGCTATGGATACAGGGCTCGTATTCCGTCGACGACCCGCACGAAGTCACGGCCGCCTACGCGCGGCTGTACCGCGAGCGCGGCGGCGCCTATACCCGCCTGAACGCCCGCGCCATCGGCCGCGACGGGCAACGCTGGACGGTGCGGGGCGACGGCGCCGCGCTATCGGCCGACCGGCTGGTGGTGGCCCTGGGCCCGTGGTCGAAAAGCCTGCTGGCCACGGCCGGCGTCGGCCTGCCGATGGCGTTCGAACGCGGCTATCACATGCACTACAGCGGATTGAACGGCGCCAGCCTGTCGCGCCCGGTGTACGACACCGGTGGGGGCTATGTGCTCTCGCCCATGGCCCGCGGCCTGCGGCTGACCACGGGGGTGGAGCTGGACGCCTGCGAGGCGCCGGCGCGCGGCGTGCAGCTGGAGCTGGCCGAGGCCCGCGCGCGCGAGGCCTTCCCGCTGGACCGGCGGCTGGACGCCAGCGCCTGGCTGGGCCGGCGCCCCACCCTGCCCGACAGCCGCCCGATGATAGGCGAGGCGCCGCGCCATCCCGGCCTGTGGCTGGCGCTGGGCCATCAGCACATCGGCTTCAGCACCGCGCCGGGCACGGCCAGGATACTGGGGGAATTGATGGCCGGCGAAGGCGACGCGGCGCGCCACGCGGCCTTCCGGCCGGGGCGCTTCCTGTAGGCCGCCCCGGGCCGCCGGTCAGCCCAGCAGCAGCGCGTCGTCCGACAGCTTCTCGCCGCGCACGCGCTCGAACATCTGCAGCAGGTCCGGCACGTCCATGCCGCGGCGCTCGTCGCCGGAGACGTCCAGCACCACCTGCCCCTGATGCAGCATCACGGTGCGGTCGCCCACGTCCAGCGCCTGGCGCATGCTGTGGGTGACCATCATGGTGGTCAGGTGGCTTTCGGCCACGATGCGGGCCGTGAGCTGCAGCACGAAGTCGGCGGTGCGCGGGTCCAGCGCCGCGGTGTGCTCGTCCAGCAGCAGGATGCGCGACGGCTGCAGCGCCGCCATCAGCAGGCTGACCGCCTGCCGCTGGCCGCCTGACAGCAGGCCGATGCGGTCGGAGAGGCGGTTCTCCAGGCCCAGGCCCAGCGTGGCCAGGCGTTCGCGGAAGCCCTCGCGCATCGAAGCCTTGACCGCGCGGCTGTAGCCGCGGCGCGCGCCGCGCATCTGCGCCAGCGCCATGTTCTCTTCGATGGTCAGGTCTTCGCAGGTGCCGGCCATGGGGTCCTGGAACACCCGCGCCACGCTGCCGGCACGCGCCCACACGGGCTGGCGCGTAACGTCCACGCCATTGATGTCGATGCGGCCCGAATCGACCGACAGGTCGCCCGACACCGCGTTCAGGAAGGTGGACTTGCCGGCCCCATTGGAACCGATGACGGTCACGAACTGGCCCTGCGGGATTTCCAGCGACAGGCCGCGCAGCGCGCGCGTCTCGATGGGCGTGCCGGCGTTGAACGTGATTTTCAAATCTTTGGCGGACAACATTTCAGTACTCCATTAATACACTCACCGCCTGAACCCTGCACGGCCCGATCGGGGCCGCCGGGGGGGAGGCGCCGCAGGCGCTTCGGGGGGGGTTACTTCCTGACTAGACGGCGCTTGAGCATGGGGATCACCAGCGCGATCGTCACCAGCACCGCGGTCACCAGGTTCAAGTCCTGCGCCTTCAGGCCGATGAAATCGCTGTTCAGCGCCAGCGCGATGAAGAAGCGGTAGACGATGGCGCCGATGATGACGGCCAGCGTCGCCAGCACCAGCTTGCGCGACGGCAGGATGCTCTCGCCCACGATCACGGCGGCCAGGCCGATCACGATGGTGCCGATGCCCATGGAGATGTCCGACCCGCCCTGGGTCTGCGCGAACAGCGCGCCGGCCAGCGCGACCAGCGCGTTCGACAGCGCCATGCCGCTCAGGATCATGCGGCCGGTGTTCACGCCCTGGGCGCGGGCCATGCGGCCGTTGGAGCCGGTGGCGCGCACGGCCAGGCCGGTCTGGGTGGCGAAGAACCAGTCCAGCGCGAGCTTGGCCAGGATCACGATGACGACCAGGATCAGCGGCCGCGCGACGTAGTCCGACAGCCATGCGGGCTGCAGGATGGTGAATACGGTGGGTTCGGTGATCAGCGGCACGTTGGGCTTGCCCATGATGCGCAGGTTGACCGAATACAGGGCGATCATCATCAGGATGCTCGCCAGCAGGTCCATGATCTTGAGCTTGACGTTCAGCCAGCCGGTGACCAGGCCCGCGCAGGCGCCGGCGATGGTGGCGATGACGGTGGCCAGGAACGGGTCGGTGCCCGACGCGATCAGCGTGGCGCAGACTGCCCCGCCCAGCGGGAAGCTACCGTCGACGGTCAGGTCCGGGAAGCGCAGCAGGCGGAACGAGATGTACACGCCCAAGGCCACCAGGCTGAAGATCAGTCCGATCTCCAGTGCGCCCAACAACGAAAACAATGACATGGGTCAAATCCAGATGAGGTAAGAAACGAGCATATTAAAGAGTTGAAACGTCGGACTTCTTGCGTTTGCGGGTCAGTTTTACCCCAGCTTTCGCAATAAACGTTTCCCGAATCGCGATTTTCTCTCGTTTCCTGCCAAAAGCTCTCCCGCGCCGGGCGTAGTACGCCGGCGAAACTCAGAATCATCCGGGGAGACAGGCTAGACAAAAACGCAAGAAAAACCCCGCTCACGCTGCTGGAGCATGGCGGGGCTTGTACGGTTCCGGTTTACTTCACGACCACCGCAGCCGACTTGAGCACGTCGTCGGACAGGGTCACGCCCTGCTTGGCGGCCGCGCCCGGGTTCACGTAGAGCTCGAGCTTGGAGCTGGTCTCCGAGGCGATGGCGCCGGGCTTCTCGCCCTTGAGGATGCGCACCACGATCTTGCCGGTCTGCACGCCCAGGTCGCGGTAGTTGATGCCCAGGGCGGCGATGCCACCGCGCTTGACGCTGTCGGTGTCCGAGGCGATCAGGGGGATCTTGGCGTCGTTGCCGACCTTGACCAGCGATTCGTAGGCCGACACCACGTTGTTGTCGGTGTTGGTGTAGATGACGTCGACCTTGCCGATCAGGCTGCGGGCGGCGGAAGCCACGTCCACCGAGCGCGGCGCGGCGGCCTCGACCAGGCTCATGCCCGACTTGGGCAGGATTTCCTGCAGCTTCTTGACCACCACGACCGAATTGGCCTCGCCGGGGTTGTAGACCATGCCCACGCGCTTGGCGTTGGGCACGATGCGCTTGATCAGCTCGACCTGCTTGTCCAGGGCCAGCAGGTCCGACACGCCGGTCACGTTGGTGCCCGAGGCTTCCATGCCGGGAACCAGCTGGGCGGCGACCGGATCGGTGACGGCGGAATACACCACCGGCACGTCCTTGGTGGCGGCCACCACGGCCTGAGCCGACGGCGTGGCGATGGCGACGATGGCGTCGGGGCGGTCGCCCACGAACTTGCGCGCGATCTGCGCGGCGGTGCCGTTGTTGCCCTGCGCGCTCTGGTATTGCCACTTCAGGTTCTTGCCCGGCTCGTAGCCGGCCTGCTTGAGGGCGTCCTGCACCCCGTCACGCACCGCGTCCAGCGCCGGGTGCTCGACGATGGCGGTGACCGCCACCGACTTTTGCTGCGCGGCCACCGGCGCGGCGATAGCCAGCGCCAGTGCCATGGCGCCAACCGTCAGAAAATGTTTTTTTCCGATCAGCATAGGTAAGCTCCTTGAACCCTTGGTTTTTGTCGATTATTACGGCGCCGCCGGCGGCTACCCGCCGGCCGGGCCACCATAAAGCCGTATAGTCTAACTTGCCGCCAAGCAAAATGACTTCGGGGAATCCCTGTGACGAAACATGTCGCCGCGCCCCGTCAACCGCTACAGAGGCCTCATCATGATCAAACGCGCACTGGGCCGTTCCGGCCTGCAGATTCCCCCGCTGACCTTCGGCGGCAACGTCTTCGGCTGGACCGTCGACGAGGCCGGCACGTTCTCGCTGCTGGACGCGCTGGTCGACGCAGGCCTGAATTTCATCGACACGGCCGACGTATATTCGCGCTGGGTCAAGGGCAACCAGGGCGGCGAATCCGAAACCCTGATCGGCAAATGGCTCAAGCGTTCGGGCAAGCGCGACCGCGTGCTCATCGCCACCAAGGTCGGCATGGAGATGGGACCCGACGCCAAGGGGCTGGCGCCGGCCTACATCCGCCGCGCGCTGGAAGCGTCGCTGGCGCGCCTGCAGACCGACTACGTGGACCTGTACCAGTCGCACGAGGACGATCCCGACACCCCCCTGACCGACACGCTGGCCGAATACGCCAAACACATCGAGTCCGGCAAGGTGCGCGCCATCGGGGCCTCGAACTACACCCCGGTGCGCCTGTCGGAAGCGCTGATCGCCAGCGAACGGCACGGCCTGCCGCGCTACGAGAGCATCCAGCCCGAATACAACCTGTACCGCCGCGAGACCTTCGAATCCGGGCTGCAAAGCCTGGTGAAGACGCAGCAGATGGGCACGATCAACTATTACGCGCTGGCCAGCGGCTTTCTCAGCGGCAAGTACCGCACGCCGGAAGACGCCGGCAAGAGCGTGCGCGGCCGCCTGATCGTCAAGACCTATCTCAACGACCGCGGCCTGCGCATCCTGAAGGCGCTGGACGAGGTCTGCGAAGAAGCCGGCTGCACGCCGGCGCAGGCCGCGCTGGCCTGGCAGATCGCGCAGCCCGGCATCACCTCCCCCATCGTCAGCGCCACCTCGCTGGATCAGCTGGACGAACTGGTCAAGGCCGCCAGCCTGACGCTGACGCACGAGCAACTGGCCAAGCTCAGCCAGGCCAGCGAGTGGCGCTGACCGGACGCTAGAAGCGCTGGGTCAGCGTGACCAGCGCGGTGCGGCCCTCGCCGTAATAGACCGAGTTGTAGAAACCCATCGCGCGGTAGTAGCGCTTGTCCGCGAGGTTGCTCACGTTGAACTGCAGCTGGGTCTGCGGCCCCAGGTCGTAGCGGGCCATCAGGTCGAACAGCGCATACGGCGCCTGCTCCACCGAGGCGGACTGCTCCCCGTAGTACCCCAGCGCCCGGGTGCGGCTCTGCCAGCGCACCCCGCCGCCCACCACCAGCCTGTTCAGGACGCCCGGCAACCGGTAGGCGGTGCTGACCTTCAGCATCTGCTCGGGCTGCGTGGTCTGAACCTTCCTGCCCTGACTGTCCTTCGACACGCGGTAGGTATAGCCCAGGAACAGGTTCCAGCCGGGCGTCATTTCGCCGGCCAGTTCCAGTTCGAACCCGCGGGTGCGGGTGCCGTCCAGCATCTCGTACCAGGACTCGTTGCGCGCGACGTCGAAGCCGCCGTATTCGGCCACGTCCTTCTGGTTGGTCTGGAACACGGCGAACGAACCGTTCAGGCGGCCTTCCAGGTAAGACGCCTTGATGCCCGCCTCGTAGTTGTGGCCGTAGGCCGGGCCGGTCATTTCCCAGTCTCGGGTCTTGTACATCTGCGGCTGGAAGATGTTGGTATAGCTGGCATAGGCGGTATAGGTGTCGTCGAGATCGTAGGTCACGCCCAGGTAAGGTGTGAGTTCGGAATAGCGCTGCGATTGCGACAGCGTGGTCGGGACCGCCTCCGGGGACCATTGGTTCCAGCGGTATTCGTCGGCCTCCCAGCGCGTCCAGCGCGCCCCCGCCAGCAGATGCAGGCCGCTGGCGAGATTGAAACGCGCCGTGCCGAAAATGCCGGTCTGCGTGGTGCGCAGCTGCTGGTCCGAGACCGCCTGGTCCCAAACCGGTTCGGGCCAGTCGCCGCTCCAGTCATGGATGTTGGGAATCGGATAGCTCGCCTGGTCGGAAGAGTTCCAGCCCTTGGTGCGACTGCGCGTCCTGGAATGCGAGAAGCCCAGATTGAATTCATGCGTTGCGCCAAACAGGCCGAAGTCGCCGTTCAGAGAGCCTCCGTAGACGTCCTGTTCGCTATTGCCGCGGTATTTGCGCAGGGTCGGCGTGCCAGACAGATAGCCGGTTTCGGCGTCGACCGGGAAGTCCGCGGCGAACAGCAACGAGGCGTCGAAATCGTTGTCCAGGCGCGAATACGACAGGCGGCCTTCCCAGCCGTTGGCGAAACCATGTTCGAGCTGGGCGAAGTATTCGGTGGAGTCGGTGTCCCAGGTGGTCCACTTGGCGCCCACCGTCTGCCCCTTGCGCCAATCGACCTGCTCGCCGTTGGTGTCGAATATCGGCAGGCCGCCCCACATCACGCCCTTGGGACGCGAGCGCTGCGCGGATGCGCCGGCGCTGAGCGTGGTCGATTCGGCGATGTCCGCCTCGACGATGCCATAGGCCACGTCGCGCTTCTTGCTGTAGAGATCCAGGGTATCGCCGCGCCGCTCCTTGGCTCCGACCACGCGGGCGCGCACCGCGCCCGAACCGGTGAGCGGCGCCGACAAATCGACCTCGCCGCGATAGGTGTCGTAGCTGCCGCCCATGGCCCTCAGGCTGCCCTGGAACTCGCGCGTCGGCCGTTTGCGAATGAAATTGACCGACCCGCCCGGATTGCCGGTGCCGCTCATCAGGCCGGTCGCGCCGCGGATGATTTCCACGTGGTCATAGATGACCGGGTCCAGATTGCCTTCGCCGAACTGGTAGGTATTGTCCAGCGGCTTGACCACGCCGTCGAACTGCATGGTGTCCATCTGGAAGCCGCGCGAATAATAGCTGAGCCGGTCGGTCTCGCTTTGCTGGACGTTCATGCCGGTGGCGTGTTCCATGACGTCGCGCACGCTGCCCATGGCCTGGTCGTCGAGCTGCTGGCGCGTCACGATACTGGTGGACTGGGGCGTGTCGCGCTGCGTCAGCACCAGGCCGTTGGCCGACCGCATCCAGTCCGCGGTATAGGAGCCGCTGCCTTCGGTGGTTGCGCCGGCGCCCAGCACCACCACGGCGTCGAGTTCGGCCGCCTGCGCGCCGGGGGCATGCTGCAGCAGATAATCGCCGTCGGCGCGGCGCACGGCTTGCAGGCCGGTGCCGGCCAGCAGCGCCGCGAAGCCCTGCTCCACGCCATAGGCGCCGTGCAGCCCGGCGGTCTCCATGCCCGCGGCCAGCGCCGGGTCGAAGGACAGCAGCACGCCGGCCTGCCGGGCGAAACCGGACAGCGCCGCGCCGAGCGCGCCGGCCGGCACGTCCACCGAATGCAGCGCCGGCACGGCGCCCGCAGGCTGGGCCAGCGCGGGCAGGACCGCGGCGCCGGCGGCCGCGGCCAGCGCCAGCGCGGCCAGGGCCTGCATGCGCGGGCGCGCCGGCGCGACGGGACGGGAGGAGGAAAAAGGCAGAGACATATCGTTGGTTCCAGGCGAAGTAATTCGATGCTTCACCTGTATGCCAATCGAAAACCGGAAAGTGACAGCCGTTCCACCGGGCAGGCGACGCCAGCCGGATCAGCCTGCCGGCCGCAGCACCACCCAATAGCGCGTATGGCGTTCCACGCGCACCGGCAGCGTGCGCGCCACGGCGACCAGGGCGCGGTCGGTGTCGTCCAGCGGGAACGAACCGGAAATGCGCAGCGCCGCCACCGCGGGATCGCAGGCCAGCCTGCCGGGCCGGTAGCGGGCCAGTTTCTCGACGAAGGCATCGAGCCGCATGCCGTCGGCGTACAGCGCGCCGTGCAGCCAGTCCTCGGCCTGCGCGACAGGGACGGCCGGCTGCACCGCGCGCCGGTCGAAGTACGCACCCGAGCCTGCCTGGAGGACGCGCGCCGCGCCCCCGTCCGCCGCCGGTTCGATCCGCACGGCGCCTTCGGTCACGGCGATCCATGCGCCTTCATCGGCCAGCCGGACCGTGAACCGGGTTCCCAACGCGGTGACGCGGCCGGCCGGCGTGGACACGGCCAGCGGCCGCGGCGGCGCCAGCGCATCGGCGTGCGAGGCGAGGTGCAGTTCGCCGCGGCGCAGGACGACCAGGCGCCGCGCCGCATCGAAGCGCAGATCGGCGGCGCTGTCGGAATTGAGGGTGAGCACGCTGCCGTCGGGCAACGTCGCGCTGCGCCGCTGCCCGACCGCGGTGGCGTAGTCGGAAGTCCAGTCCGTCCAGGGCAGGCCCGCCGCCGCCAGCCCGCCCGCGCCCAGCACCAGCGACAAGGCCTTCAGCGCCCGCCGCCGGCCGCGCCGGGGCGTGCGTTCCAGCGCCGCGAGACCTGCGTGCGGTTCTATCAGGCCGAACTGGCGGCCCAGCATTTCCACGCGCTCCCAGGCCTGCCGGTGCGCCGGGCTGGCTTCTATCCAGCGGCGGCAGGCGGCGCCGTCCTCCGCGGTGGCGTCATCGGCGCCCAGGCGGACGAACCAGAGGCTGGCCTCGCGGATGACCGACGCCGGCAGCTCGGCCGGGCCCGTGGCGCGCCCGCTCACCACGCCGCCAGGCAATGCTGCATGGCGCGGGCCAGGTACTGGCGCACCGAACTGACCGACACCTGCATGCGTCCGGCGATCTCGGCGTGCCGCAGCCCTTCCAGCTGCGCCAGCAGGAACGCCTTGCGCACCTTGGGCGGCAGGCCGTCGAGCAGGCGGTCGATTTCGATCAGGGCCTCCAGGGCCAGGGCCCGGCGCTCGGGCGACGGCGCGGCCGCCTCTCCGAGCGACGCCAGGCTGTCCAGGTAGGCGCGCTCGATGTCGCGGCGGCGGAACAGGTTGACCATGAGCCCGTGCGCGATGGTCGTCAGATAGGCGCGCGGTTCGCGCAGGCTGCGCGTGTCGTCCTCGCGCACCAGCACTTTCAGGTAGGTATCGTGGGTCAGGTCCGCCGCGTCGAAGGGGCAGCCGGTCTTTCGGCGCAGCCAGTCGCGCAGCCATGACTGATGCTGTATGTAGAGCCCTTCGACGGGCGCTGGGGTTCCGCTGTGACTCATGGCATTCGACGGGCCGGACCGCAAATTCAAAATTGATAACGATTATCAATATTAATTCAAAATCCGGCCCGCGCATGCCTCAATCCAGCTTCACCCCCGAGTCCTTCACCACCTTGGCCCAGCGTTCGACTTCGCTGTCGACGAACTTGCCGAACGCCGGTCCGGTCAAGGTCGGCACGGCCGAGCCGTTGCTGGTCCAGGTTTCCTTGATCTTGGGCGCGTTCAAGGCCTTGGTGATTTCGGCGCTCATCTTGTCCACCGCTTCCTGCGGCGTGCCGGCAGGCGCCCAGATCGCGTACCAGGTCGAGACCACGTAGTTGGGCACGCCCGCCTCGGCGGCGGTGGGCACGTCGGGCAGCGAAGGCGAGCGCTCGGCCGCGGCCACCGCCAGCGGCTTGATCGTGCCGGAGCGGATATGGCCGGCCGAGGAGCCGAGGCCGTCGAAGGCCAGGTCCACCTGCCCGCCGATCAGCGCCGACAGCATCGGCCCGGCGCCCTGGTACGGCACGTCCACCAGCTTGATGCCGGTCTGCATCGCGAACAGCTCGCCGGCCAGGTGGTGGGTGCTGCCCTTGCCGGCGGTGCCGAAGTTGATTTCGCCCGGACGCTTCTTGACGTAGGCGATCAGCTCCTGCACGGTCTTGACCGGCAGCTTGCCCGGATTGATGACGATGACCTGCGGCGGCTGCGCCACCAGCGCGACCGGCACGAAGTCCTTCTGGATGTCGTAGCTGAGGTTCTTGTAGAGCGAGGGGGCCAGCGCGTGGTGGGCGCCGCCCATGAAGAAGGTGTAGCCGTCCGGCCTGGCCTTGGCCGCCACGCCGGCGCCCACGGTGCCGCCGGCGCCGCCCTTGTTGTCGATGACCACGGTCTGGCCCAGCTGGGTGGTCAGTTGCTGGGCCAGCGGACGGGCGAAGGTGTCGGTGCCGCCGCCGGCCGGGAACGGCACGATCAGCGTGATCGGACGTTCCGGCCATTGGGCGGCGGCCGCGCCGCCGTAGCCCGCGGCGCAGACGGCGACCAGGGCCGCGGCGATAGTGCGATATTTCATTTTGTCTCCTCTTGCTGCAGCTCGGGGAAGCCCCTTGGGGTCTTCCGGTTTTTTTATGGAATGATGCTGCTCGGTCTTTGGGGCTTTATCTGGGCATGGGCTCCTGGGAAAAGGATTCGGGACGGGCGGACGGCCTCACAACGTGCCGTACGTTTCGCGCAGCACGTTCTTCTGGACCTTGCCCATGGTGTTGCGCGGCAGCTGGTCGACGATGTGCACGCGCTTGGGCACCTTGAAATTGGCGATGCGCGCCTTCAGCTCGGCCTGCATGGCGTCCGCGTCCAGCGCCGCGCCGTTCCTGGGCACCACCACGGCGACCACGGCTTCGCCGAAATCGGCATGCGGCACCCCGATGACGGCGGACTCGGCCACGCCGGGCATGTCGTCGATCAGGGTCTCGATTTCCTTGGGGTAGACGTTGTAGCCCCCCGAGATGATCAGGTCCTTGCTGCGGCCCACGATGGACAGGTAATCGGCGGGCACGTCGCGGCCGGCGGATTCGCCGCCCCAGCGGCCCACGTCGCCCGTCTTGAACCAGCCGTCCTCGGTGAATTCCTCGCGGGTCTTTTCCGGCATGCGCCAGTAGCCCGAGAACACGTTGGGGCCGCGCACCTGCACGTTGCCGATCTCGCCCGGCGCCAGCGCGACGCCCGCGTCGTCCACCACCCGGACCTGCACGCCCGGCAGCGCGCGGCCGACGGTGCCGGCCAGGCGCTCGCCCAGCGCGGGATCGTAGGGGTTGGAGGTCAGCATGACGGTTTCGCTCATGCCGTAGCGCTCCAGGATGGCGTGGCCGCTGCGTTTCTGGAACTCCGAGAAAGTCTCGGCCAGTAGCGGCGCCGAGCCCGAGATGAACAAGCGCATGCGCGCGCAGACCTTGCGGTCGAAGCGCGGGTCGGCCAGCAGCCGCACATAGTAGGTGGGCACGCCCATCATCACCGTGCTCTGCGGCAGGTAGCGCAGCGCCTGGTCGGCGTCCAGCTTGGGCAGCCAGATCATCTTCGCGCCGGCCAGCAGCGCGCCGTGCGAGGCGACGAACAGGCCGTGCACGTGGAAGATGGGCAGCATGTGCAGCAGCACGTCGTCGCTACGCCAGCCCCAGTAGCCGTGCAGCACGCGGGCGTTGGCGGCCAGGTTGCCGTGCGACAGCATCGCGCCCTTGCTGCGCCCGGTGGTGCCGGACGTGTACAGGATGGCGGCCAGGTCGCCGGGCTCGCGCGCCACGGTCTCGAAGCGCTGCGACAGGCCGCCCGCGGCCTCCAGCAAGGTGCCGGTGCGGCCCTCGTCCAGCGTGTAGACGTGCGCGCAGCCGGCCTTGTCGGCGGCGCGGCGCACCCATTCCAGGTTCTTGCTGGCGCAGACCACCACGGCCGGTTCGGCGTTGCCCAGGAAGTATTCGATTTCCGATTCGCGGTAGGCGGTGTTCAGCGGCAGGTACACCAGGCCGGCGCGCAGCGTGGCGAGGTACAGCAGCAAGGCTTCCGGCGACTTCTCCACCTGCACCGCCACGCGCGATCCGTCGGGCAGGTCCAGCGAGGCCAGCAGATTGGCCAGGCACGCGGTGGCGCGGTCGATGTCGTCCCAGGTGTATTTCAGCTCGGGGGTTTCCAGCGCGACTTTGCTGCGGTCCGCGGGAAAGCCGCCTTCCAGCACGGCATATAGATTAGCGTTGCTCACCTTGTCTAGTCTCCGGAGAAGTTGGGATCTGTGCCGGCCAGGAACGCGCGCACGCCTTCTTTGTGGTCGCGGCTGTCGGCGTAGGAAAAGTAATCCTGGTATTCGTCCTCGCTGAGCGCGCCGCCGGCGGCGAGCCTGCGAGACAGGCGTTTGTTGATGCGGGCGGCCAGGGGCGCGCCGCGGGCAATGCGCTCGGCGCTCTGGCGGGCGGCGTCGGCCACCTCGGAATCGGCCACGATGCGGGTCAGCAGGCCCAGCTCGCGCGCTTCTTCGGCGCCGAATACACGGCCCTCCAGCAGGATGGCCAGGGTCGCGGCCCGCCCGGCCAGCGCCAGCAGGCCGCTCATTTCGTCGGGCGCCATGGGAAAGCCCAGCCGGTTGATCGGCACGCCCAGGCGCGCCGAACTGCCGGCGATGCGCAGGTCGCACTGGCTGGCGATTTCCAGGCCGCCGCCCACGCACACGCCCTCGATCTGCGCCACCACCGGCTGCGGGCACAGCGCCACCGCGCGCAGCGCCGGCGCCAGCAGTTCGCGGTGGTAGCGCTGCACCGCGGCCATGTCGCCCCGCTGCTGCGGGAATTCGCGTATGTCGGCGCCGGCGGCGAAATTGCCGCCGGCGCCGCGCACGATCACGCAGCGCACGCCGTCGTCGGCCGCGATGTCTTCGAAGACCTCGCGCAGTTCCTGCCACATGCCCACCGTGATGGCGTTCAGGCGCCCCGGGTGCGACAGCGTGACCCAGGCCAGATGGCCCTCGCACGCCAGCAGCACGCGGCCAGCCGCGTTTTCCGTCATGTCCCCTCCTCTATGGTCCCGCGGCTACCGCGGGACCGGATCAATCTTGTAGTTTCGCCACGCGCCCCACGCCCCGGCTGACCTGGGGCTTGCCCTCGCCCAGGCGGGCCAGGTTGTCGTCCAGTTCGTCCAGGTCGTACAGGTAGTTGACCATCATGGCGCAGGACTGCTTGAGCCCCTTGGGCGAGGTATCCGCCGCCCAGTTCAGCCTTTCGATGCGCGCGCCGTTGCCCAGGTGGAAACGCGCCACCGGGTCCAGCGGCTGGCCGTTCTTCATGGATTGCAGGTAACTGGCCGCCAGCCGCAGTCCGGCCCGCTTGACCACGTCCGGCGCCTTGCCCTGGGCGGCCCGCGCCAGGCGCGCGACCCAGCGCTGTCCGTCGGGCGCGGCCTCGCGCTTGCGGGCTTGCGCGCGCGCCTTGTCCTCGCGCACGATGGCCTCGACCGCATCAGCCTCCAGCTTGCCCAGCCAGTCCGCGAAGCCCGGAATGGGCGACAGCGTGGCGAAGGACTTGAGCTTGGGCAGTTCGTCCAGCAATTGCTCGACCACGCGCTTGAGCAGGAAGTTGCCGAAGCTGATCCCCTTCAGGCCGGGCTGCGTGTTCGAGATGGAATAGAAGATGGCCCAGCGCGCCTTGTCCAGGTCCTGCGGCGGCAGCGTGCTGTCGAGCAGCACCTGCACGTCGTCGGCCATGTGGCTGGCGAAGGCCACTTCCACGAAGATGAGCGGCACGTCCGGCATCTGCGGATGGAAATAGGCGTAGCAGCGGCGGTCCGGCGACACGCGGCGGCGCAGGTCGTCCCAGGACGTGATCTCGTGCACGGCCTCGTAGAGGATCAGCTTTTCCAGCAGCGAGGCCGGCGAATCCCAGGTCAGCGGACGCAGTTCCAGCAGGCCCACGTCGAACCAGGCGGACAGCAGCCCTTCCAGGTCCTTGTCCAGCGCCTGCAGGCCGGCGACCTGCTTGCGCCAGCGCAGCATGTCGGCGCGCAATTCCACCAGGAAGCGCAGCCCCTGCGGCTGGGCGTTGAAGCGCTTGAACAGGCGCGCGCCCTCGCCGGCGGATTCCGCGAAACTGCCGCGGACCTGGGCCAGCGCGGCCAGCATCAGCCGGCGGTCCTTGGACTGGGCCGCGGCGTACTGCTCACACCAGCGGCGCGCCAGCTTGTTGGCGGCCACGTCGGTCAGGCGCGCCTCGAACAGGCGGCGCACTTCGGATTCGCTGGGCAGGCGGCCGCGCTCCCAGAGCCGGCCGAGCCGGGTGATCAGGCCCGCGGCTTCCTCGGCGCCGTCGGTCTCGGGCTCAGGCGTGCGCGCGCCGCGCGCGGGTGCGAGATTGGCGGGTGCGGACATGGGCGGGCTCCTCGATGACGATGGGTTCCGGCGGCGCCGGCTCGCCGGCCTCCGCAAGGCTCAATGCGCGCAGCGCTTCCAGCTGCCGCATCAGGTGGGTATGCGCGAGCGCCTGCGCGGCCTCGCCATCGCGCGCCTTGAGCGCTTCGAAAATGGCCAGGTGCTCGGCGCAGGACTGCTCGATCCGGCCCGGCTGCGACAGGCTGCGGTGGCGCGACAGGCTCAGCACCTTGCGCAGGTTGCCGACCATGTCCGACAGCCACTGGTTGCCGGCCAGCGCCTGCACCGCCTCGTGGATCAGATAGTTGGTCTTGTAGTAGGCGTCGATGCGCCCGGCCCGCGCATGGCCGGCCAGCGCCGCATGCAGCGGCTCCAGCGCCGCCAGCTGTTCGTCGCTGGCCTTGCGCGCGGCCTCGAACGCGCAACGCCCTTCCAGCATGGCCATCAGCGGGAAAATGTCTTCCAGGTCCTGCGCCGACAGCTCGTTGACGAAGCAGCCGCGGCGCGGCTCCAGCCGCACCAGGCCTTCGGTGGCCAGCACCTTGAGGGCTTCGCGCAAGGGCGTGCGCGAGATGCCCAGCTCGCCCGCCAGACGCAGCTCGTCTATCCATTCGCCGTTGCGCAGCGAGCGCGCATGGATCATGCCGCGCAGCCGGTCGGCGACTTCCAGGTACAGCGCTTGGCGGACAATGGGCTGGGTCATGGGCGCGGCTTGCCTGTAATTCATAATTATGAATAAGCCCATGATAGGCCCCGTTCGCGCAGGCCGTAAAGCCCCCGCCGCCCTGGGACCTACCCTAGCTTGCCGTCCGGCCGCGGCTCAGATGGCGATGACGATTTTCCCGAAGTGCCCGCCGGACGCTTCGTGCCTGAAGGCGGCGGCCAGCTCGGCCAGCTCGAACGTGCTGTCGATCTGCGGCTTCAGGCCGGTGCTTTCGAGGGCGCGGACCATGTCTTTCTGATCCTGCCGGCTGCCGACGATCAAGCCCTGCAGCCGCAATTGCCTGGCCATTATCAGCGCCGTGGGAATCGGCCCGGCCATGCCGGTCAGCACGCCGATCAAGGCGATGTGCCCGCCTATGCGGCACGCGGCGATCGACTGCGGCAAGGTGCCCGGGCCGCCGACCTCGACGACGTGGTCCACGCCCCTGCCGCCGGTAAGGTCGAGCACCGCCTGTCCCCACTCGGGGACTTCCTTGTAGTTGAGGACATGATCGGCGCCCAGCGCGCGCAGGCGCTCAAGCTTGGCGGCCGAGGACGAGGTGGCGATGACGCTGGCCCCCATTGCCTTGGCCATCTGCAAGGCGAATATCGACACGCCGCCCGTGCCCATGACCAGGACGCTGTCGCCGGCCTTCAGGCCGCCGTCGACCACCAGGGCGCGCCAGGCGGTCAGCCCCGCGGTGGTCAGGGTGGCCGCCTGCGCATGGCTGTATCCCTTGGGCGCCCGCGTGAACCAGGTGGCGGGAAGCGTGACCTTTTCACGCGCATAGCCGTCCACGCCGTCGCCCGGCGTGGTGGAGAAATCCGCGATGGCGGGCGCGCCGCTTTCCCATAGCGGAAAGAAGCAGGACACCACGTGATCGCCGACCGCGAATTCCGTGACGCCCTTGCCAACCGCCTCGACGACGCCGGCGCCGTCCGACAGCGGAATGCGTCCGTCCTCGGTGGGCATCAATCCGGTCGCCACCGCGTAGTCGTGGAAATTCAGCGAACTGGCACGGATCCGCACCAGGATCTCGCCGGCGGCCGGCGCGCGCGGCGCGTCGAGCCGGACCTGCGTCAGATTGTCCAGGCCGGCCGGCAGCTTCAGTTGAATGGCGTTCATGGGTAACCCCCTGGTGGCGATCGTCGATGGAAAATTCTAGTCCTCGGACGAAGCCCGGCCAATCAGCGGCACGGCCTAGAAGTGCAGCACGCCGTCCACCGCGTGGCGCGTCAGCGAGCGCGCCCAGCGCCGCGCCGGCAGGCCGTAGCGCGCCTCCACCGCTTCGGCGCGGGCCAGCAGCTGCGCCGGCGTGATGGCCAGGGCCGGGCCGGAGAAGGCCAGCACGATCTGGTTGCCCGCGTCGATTTCGGGCAGCAGCAGCACGCGGTCGTCGAAGGCCTTGGACAGGTTGTCGATGTTGCGCCCGAAGCTCTCGTGGCGCCCGAACAGGTTCACCGCCAGCACCCCGACCTCGCCCAGCACGCGGCGGCAGTCGCGGTAGAACTTCACGCTGTCGCGCACCGGGCCCTCGGCCGCGGCGTCGTAGAGGTCCACCATCAGCACCGGGCAGCGCCCGGCGTTGAGCGGGTCGGCCACCCAGACGCCGGCGTCGGCGTGCTCGACCTCGAGCCGGTTGGCGCCGGGCAGACGGAAGAACATGTGACAGGCGGCGGTCACGCGCGGATTCCATTCCACCGCCAGCAGCGGGCTGCGGGTGTGCTTGACGCAGAACCGCGCCAGCGATCCGGCGCCCAGGCCCAGCATGCCGATGGGCTCGTCCTTGGGGGGCTCCAGGAACAGCAGCCAGGCCATCATCTGGGCGGTGTACTCCAGCACCAGCTCGGCGGGGCTCTTGATGCGCATGGCGCCCTGCACCCATTCGGTGTTGAAGTGGAGATAGCGGATGCCGTCCACTTCGGAAAGGGTCGGCTGGTCGAGTTCGGACGGGAAGGCGGATTTTTTCATGGCGCGATTGTAGGCGGATGCCGGCGTTTGTCTCTTGCCACGAAAGGCGGCGGCTGGCGCCGCCTGATGGGTTTCGCGCGCTCGATATCTGAGTTTTTTGCAAGGAATCTCGCGCTGCACCCATCCTACGCATCAGGGCCCGAACGTAGGATGGGTGCAGCGCGAGAGAACACAACTGCCGAGCGCGCGAAACCCATCAGGCGGCCTCCCAGATCCGCTCCAACAGATCCGCGCAAGACACCTCTGCCTCCAGGCTGGCCGCCAGCCGCAGCACGCGCTTCAGATACAGATGCGCGTCGCATTCCCAGGTCACGCCCATCGCGCCGTGGGTCTGGATCGCGTTCTGCACGGCCCGCCTGCCGGCCTCGACCGCCAGCAGCGGCACGAACAGGGCGTCGCGCGGCGCCGAAGCCGCGGCCTCGTCCAGCGCGGCCGCGGCCGCCCAGCCGGCCAGCCTGGCGTCGTCCAGGGCCATCCAGTCTTCGGCCAGCCGGTGCTTGATGGCCTGGTTGGCGCCGATGGCGCGGTCGAACTGGCGGCGTTCGCGCGCGTACGCCGCCGCCATGTCGAGCGCGGCCGAGGCCGCGCCCAGCAGTTCGGCCGAGCGCAAGAGCCGCAGGCGCGTGCGCAGGCGTTCCCAGACGCCGGGGGCCGATTCGAGTTCGACGCTCTCCAGCACTTGCACGCGCGCGGCCTGCGCCACCGGCATGGTCGGGTCCAGCCCGGCCTCGCCCGTCAGCGGCGCCAGCAGTTCGGCGCGCAGCGAGGCCTCGCCGGTGCGGCGCAGGGCCAGCGCGCGCACGCCCTCGCCCGCGCCTTCGACATAGGCCGAGCCGTCGGGACGCAGCGCGGCGTCTGCGTAATAGGTTTCGCCCGCCATCATGGCGGCGGCCCATTGCGGCGCCGGGCCGCCCGCGCCGGCCTCGCACAGCGTGGGCAGCAGCGTCATGTTGGCCGCCAGCGGCAGGCCCAGCAGATGGCGGCCGGCGGCTTCGGCCACGATCCAGGCTTCGCGCATGCCCAGGCCCAGCCCCTCGTGCGCGGCGGGCGCCAGCAGCGCCGGCCAGCCCTGTTCGGCGATGCCGCGCCATTGTTCCAGGCGCGTGCGCGCGGGCTGCTCGCAGGCGGCCCGGGCCGTGGACAGGGGATGGCGTTCGGCCAGGTAGCGCCGGGCCGCGTCTTGCAGCATGCGCTGGTCTTCGGTCGGATGCAGGTCCATGGAATTCAAGCCTTGGGCAGGCCGAGCATCTGCTCGGCGATGATGTTGCGCTGGATCTCCGAAGTGCCAGCCAAAATGGTTTCGGCGCGCGACCACAGGTAGGCGTGCACCAGCCCCGCCGCGCGCGGATCGGCCGGGCCTGCCGCCACGCAGGCCGCTTCGCCCAGCAGTTGCAGCGACAGTTCGAGCAGGCGCTGGTGCGCCTCGCTCCAGTGGATCTTGGTGGACGAGCCTTCCGGTCCCGGCGGATCGCCGCGCATGGCGCCGGCCAGCGCGCGCTGCGACTTCAGCGCCAGCACGTGGCTGTCGGCGGCCAGCCGCGCCCAGCGCTGGCGCACGGCGGCCGAGGCCGCCGGCACCCGGCCGTAGGCGTCGGCGCGCTGCGCCAGTTCGCGTATCTGCTGCAGCTCCTGCGCGAAGCGCACCAGGCGCGGGATGAAGTAGGTGCCGCGCTCGAAGCTGGCCGCGGCCATGGCGATCTTCCAGCCCTGGTTTTCCTCGCCCAGCAGGTCTTCGCGCGGCACGTGGACGTTCTCGAAGAAGACTTCGCAGAACTCGGCCTCGCCGGTGAGCTGGCGGATGGGCTCGACGCGCACGCCCGGGCTGCGCATGTCCACCAGCAGAAAACTCAGGCCCTTGTGGCGCGCCGACTGCGGATCGGTGCGCGCCAGCACGAAGCAGCGCTGCGCGCGATCCGCGAACGAGGTCCAGATCTTGTGGCCGTTGAGCACGTAGCCGCCCGGCGCCGGCTCGGCGCGGGTGAGCACCGAGGCCAGGTCGGAGCCGGCGCCCGGCTCCGAATAGCCCTGGCACCACACTTCGCGGTTCGACAGGATGCCGGGCAGGAAGCGGCGCTTCTGCTCCTCGCTGCCGAAATGCAGCAGCGTGGGCGCGAGTATGCCGTGGCCGATCAGGTTCACGCCCAGCGGCGCGCCGCAGCGCGCATGCTCTTCGTGAAAGACCGCCTGGCGCGACAGCGGCAGCGCCTGCCCGCCGTACTCTCTGGGCCAGCCCAGCCCGGACCAGCCGTGCGCGCACAGCGTGTCCTCCCAGGCGCGCCTGAAGTCCAGATCGCGCGGATCGGCCGCGCCCGGCCAGCCGCGGACGAAGTCCGCATAGGCCGATTGCAGCCACGCGCGCAGCTCGCGGCGGAAAGTCTCGTCGTCCGCCGCGGCGGTTTCCAACTGGGTCATGCCTTTACTCCAGGCGGATGTTCGAATCGCGCGCGACCTTGGCCCAGGTCGTCACGTCCTGGCGGATGAAGGCGGCGAAGGTCTTGGGATCGCTGCCGATGATGTCCAGCCCCAGCCCCACGAACTGCGTCTTGACCTCGGGCTGCTGCAGGATCTGGGCCAGGTTCTGGTAGAGCTTGTCGACCACCGGCTGCGGCGTGCCGGCCGGCGCCACCAGGCCCAGCCACGGCATGGCGGAGTAGCCGGGCAGGCCGGAAGCCGCCACGGTCGGCAGGTCCGGCACCGAAGCCGAAGGCTTGGTGGTGGTCACCGCCAGCGCGCGCAGCTTGCCGTCCTTGACGAAGGGACCGGACGAGGCCCAGGCATCGAACATGACCTGCAGGCGGCCGGCCACCAGGTCGTTCAGGGCCGGCGAGCTCCCCTTGTACGGGATGTGCGTCATCTGCACGCCGGCCATGCTGTTGAACAGTTCGGCCTCCAGGTGGGTGGAGCTGCCGGTTCCCACCGAGCCGTAGCTCACCTTGCCCGGGTTGGCCTTCAGGTAGGCGATGAGTTCGCCCACGTTCTTGGCCGGCACGGAGGGATGCACTTCCAGCACGTGCACCACCGAGGCCACCTGGGTGACGGGAGTGAAGTCCTTGATGGGATCGTAGTTGACCTTGGCGTAGATGCTGGGCGCGATGCCCAGCGAGGACGCCGCCATCAGCAGGGTGTAGCCGTCGGGCGCGGCGCGCGCCACGTAGTCGGACGCGATCATGGTGCCGCCGCCGGGCTTGTTCTCGACGATGACCGGCTGGCCCAGCCTGGCGCCGAGCTTCTCGGCCAGCACGCGGCTCATGATGTCGGCCGCGCCGCCCGGCGAGAACGGCACCACGATGCGCACGGGGCGATTGGGATAGTCGTCCTGGGCCAGCGCCGGACCGGCGGCGCCCAGGCAGGCCAGCGCCACGCCGGCCAGCAGTTTCTTCATCATGCTTTGCTTCATCATGTCTCCTCCTGGGATTACGGTGAGCGCCTGCGCGCTACGGGGTTACGGGCAGAATCAGGGCGTCCAGCACCGCGACGCCTTGTCCCGCCTCTTTGATCAGCAAGGGATTGACTTCGATTTCCGACACGGCCGCCGGCGCGGCCAGCAGGGCGTTGCCCACGGCCACGATGCTGCGGCAGGCGGCCGCCAGGTCGGCGCGCGGCTTGCCGCGGTAGCCGTCCAGCAGCGCGAACGCCTTCAGTTCGCGCAGCATCTGCAGGGCGATGTCCTCGTCCACCGGCAGCAGGCGATGGCTGGTGTCCTGGTACAGCTCGGTCAGCACGCCGCCCAGGCCCACCGTCAGCACCGGGCCGAACACCGGATCGCGGGTCGCGCCCACGATGATCTCGGCGACGCCGCGTTCCATCTTCTGCACCAGCACGCCGTCGATGCGCGCATCGGGCTGGGCCCGCGCCGCGGCCTGCGTGACCGCGTCGTAGGCGGCGCGCACGGCCGCGTCGTCGGCCAGGTTCAGGGCCACGCCGCCGACCTCGGTCTTGTGCGCGATGTCGGCGCTGAGGATCTTCAAGGCCACCGGATAACCGGCAGCGCGCGCGTCCGCCACGGCCTCGTCGGCGCTGCGCGCGGCGCCCGCCCGGGCCTGCGGCAGGCCGAAGGCGGCCACGTAGGCGCGGGCGTCGGCCTCGTTGCAAGGCAGGGCCGGCACCGCGGCCGGCACGGCCGCCGGCGCGGCGGCGATGCGGCGGGCGCCGCGCGCCTCGCACCACAGCAGGTAGGGCGCCAGCGCCGAGACCGCCAGGCCCAGGTCTTCGAACACCGCCACCCCGGCCTCGCGCAGCGCGGCGCGGCTCTGGGCCAGGCCGGTGTCGATGGCCACGAACAACCGCGGATGCTGGCGCGACACCTCGGCCAGGGCGTCGGCCATGCGGTCCAGCATGTAGCCGGGCGCATACACCACCACGGCATCGATCGCGTCGCTGGTGGCCAGCGCCTGCAGCGCGGTGCGCACGAATTCGGGATCGTTGACCACGTTGCCGGTCACGTCCACCGGGTTGCCCACCATGCCGTAGTCCGGGATGCCGCCGCGCAGCACCGCCTGCAGATCGGCCGGCAGGTCGGGCAGTTCCAGCCCGGCGCCGATGAACTTGTCGGCCAGGATGGCGCCCAGCGCGCCCGACATGGTCAGCACCGCGACGCGCTTGCCCGCGCTGCGGTGGCGCAGCGTGGCCAGGCTGGCCAGGTGCGCCATCTGCGCGAAGTCGGTGGCCTCGATCACGTTGAGCTGGCGGAAGGCCGCGCCGTACACGCGCCGGTCGCCGGCCAGCGCCGAGGTGTGCGACTGCACCGCCTGCGCGCCCTTGTCCGTGGTGCCGGCCTTGAGCGCGATCAGCAGCTTGCCCTGGCGCTCCAGCTCGCGGCAGGCGCGGACGAAGCGTTCGCCGTCGCGCAGCTGTTCGATATAGCCCAGCACGATTTCGGTCTGCGGATCGGCGGCCAGGTATTCGAGGTACTGCGAGAAATCCAGGCAGGCCTCGTTGCCGGTGTTGATGAAATGCGAGAACGGCAGGTCCAGCCTGCGCGCGATGGCGTAGACCGCGGCGCACACGTTGCCGCTTTGCGTCAGCAGGCTGACGTTGCCCGGCCCGCTTTGCCGGGGCGACGTCTTGAAGACCGAAGCGAACGCGGTATAGGCCTGTGTGTTGAGATTGGCGAAGCCCATGCAGTTCGGCCCGGCCACGGCCATGCCGCTCTCGGCCACGAAGGCTTCCAGCTCCTGCTGCAGGCGCGCGCCCTCCCCGCCAGCCTCGGCGAAGCCCGCGGCGTAGACGATGGCGGCCCGCACGCCCTTGGCATGGCAGCGGCGCAGCATGGGCGTCACGTCGGCGGCCGCGATCGCCAGCACCGCCAGGTCCACGGCCTCGGGCACGGATTCGATATCGGGCCAGCAGCGCCGGCCGAACACTTCCTGGTACTTCGGGTTCACCGGATAGATGCCGCCCTCGTAGCCGAAGCGGGTCAGCAGGTCCAGCGGCATGCCGCCGATGCGCCCGGGATCGGCGCTGGCGCCGATCATCGCGATGGAGCGCGGATTGAGCAAGGGGTCCAGGCTGAGGGTCATGCCGTCTTGCCCTCCTTGTTGCGCTGGATGGCCTGGGCCAGTCCACGGTCGCGCACGGCGCGGAATTCTTCGCTCATGTGCGACAGCTGGTGCGTATCGAAGTGCGCCGACAGCGCCGTGCGCAAACCCTGGGCGTCGGCGGTGCGGTTGAGCGAACGCTTGATCAGGCGCAGGCCGAAAGGCGGCGCCTGGGCGATGCGCTGCGCCAGCGCCAGCGTCGCGGCCTCCAGCTCGGCCTCGGGCACCACGCGGTTGACCATGCCGATCCGCAGCGCTTCCTGGGCGTCGACCTTCTCGCCCGTGTAGAGCATTTCCTTGGCCTTGCGCAGCCCCATCACCCAGGGATGGATCAGCACCTCGGTGGCCGCGGCCGCCAGCGTGTGGCCGACGGGGTCGGAAAAATAGGCGTTGTCGGCGCAGACCACCAGGTCGCACATATTGGCGATCATGAATCCGCCGGCCACGCAGGCGCCCTGCACCTGCGCCACGGTGGGCTTGGGAAAGTCCCAGATGCGCATGCAATAGCCGTAGTAGCGGCGCGATTCATATTCCCAGCGCTCTTCCACCGTGAAGTCGGCGCGCTTGGCCTGGGCTTCCTTGAGGTCGTGCCCGGCCGAGAAATGCGCGCCGCGGCCCGCCAGGACCACGACCCGCACCGAGTCGTCCTGCTCGGCCCGGGTCAGGGCGTCGTCGAGTTCGTCCAGCATCTGCTGGCTCTGGGCATTGCGCGCGGACTCGCGCGCCAGGCTGATGCGGCATACGGCGTCGTACCGATCGACGGCCAGGGTGGCGTATTCCATGGTCTCCTCGTCCTTGTCTTGCCGCGCCATCGAGGGCGGCGCGGTCCGTTGGATTGAATTAACGCACCCGGAATCCTAAAATACAAAATATTCATCAATTTTTTCCCACATTATGAACAAACAGGCGTCAACCGGCGGGACCCAAAGCATGCGGCGGGCGCTGGCCCTGCTGCGCGTGCTGGCCCAGCACCAGGAAGAAGGCATCGATCTGCAAGGCGTGATGGCCGCCACCGGGCTGGAGCGCTCGACCGCGCACCGCCTGCTGAGCAGCCTGCTTGAGGAACAGTTCGCCGAGCGCGATCCCGGCACCCGGCGCTACCGCCTGGGCGTGGATTCCATGCAGCTCGGCTTCGCGGCGCTGCGGCGCGCGCCGCTGCTGGACGCGCTGCGGCCGTTCGCGCAAAGGCTGGCGCGGCTATCGGGCGATACGGTGTTCCTGGTGATACGCCAGGGCGATTACGCGCTGTGCCTGCTGCGCGAGGCCGGCTCGTTTCCGGTGAAGGTGTTCACCACCGACCAGGGGGAGCGGCGCCTGCTGGGCGTGGGCGCCGGCGGGCTGGCGCTGATGGCCGCCCTGCCGGACGAAGAAATCGCCGCGCTGTACGCGCGCCATGCCGCCGGCTACGCGCAAAGCGGCGTCACCGGCGCGGCGCTGATGCAGGCGGTCAGGCAGACCCGCAAGGCGGGCCATTCGGAGATCGTGGACACCATCACGCCGGGCGTCTCCGGCGTGGGCGTGGCGTTCCAGGTGTCGGAACTGACGTGGGTGGCTTTCAGCTTCGGCGCGATCAGCAGCCGGCTGGACGCGCCCCGGCGGGCGCAGATGGGCGCGCTGCTGCAGGCGGAATGCCAGGCGTGGGCGCGCGACTACGCGTCCCCCGCCTGAGACCTGGCTGCGGTCAGATGCGCTCGAAGATCGCGGCGATGCCCTGCCCGCCGCCGATGCACATCGTCACCAGCGCATAACGGCCGCCCACGCGCTGCAGTTCGTGCAGCGCCTTGACGGTGATGATGGCGCCGGTCGCGCCGATGGGGTGGCCCAGGCCGATGCCGCTGCCGTTGGGGTTGACCTTGGCCGGGTCCAGCTTCAGCTCGCGCGTCACCGCGCAGGCCTGGGCCGCGAAGGCTTCGTTGGCTTCGATCACGTCGAGCTGGTCCACGGTCAGGCCGGCGCGCTTGAGCGCGGCCTGGGTGGCCGGCACCGGGCCGATGCCCATGATTTCCGGGTCCACGCCGGCGTGGGCGTAGGCCACCAGGCGGGCCAGCGGCTTGATGCCGCGCTTGGCCGCGACCGAGGCGTTCATCAGCACCACGGCGCCCGCGCCGTCGTTCAGGCCCGAGGCGTTGCCCGCCGTGACGGTGCCGTTTTCTTTCTTGAACACCGGCTTGAGCGTGGCCAGGCTGTCGGCGGAGACGTCGCGGCGCACGTGCTCGTCGGTGTCGAACACGACCTCGCCCTTGCGCGACTTCAGCACCACCGGCACGATCTGGTCGCGGAAATAGCCGGCGTCGATCGCGGCCGCGGCGCGGCGGTGCGATTCGGCGGCCACCGCGTCCTGGTCCTGGCGGCTGATGTCGAAGCGCGCCGCCACGTTCTCGGCGGTCACGCCCATGTGCATGCGGCCGAAGGGATCGGACAGCGCGCCGGTCATCATGTCCAGCATGACGCTGTCGCCCATGCGCGCGCCCCAGCGCTGGGCCGGGGCGATGTAGGGCGCGCGGCTCATGCTTTCGGCGCCGGCGCCGATGGCGATGTCGGCGTCGCCCAGCATGATGGTCTGGGCCGCCGACACGATGGCCTGCAGGCCCGAGCCGCACAGGCGGTTGACGTTGAAGGCCGGGGTTTCCTTGGAGATGCCGGCGTTCATGGCGGCCACGCGCGACAGGTACATGTCGCGCGGCTCGGTGTTGATGACATGGCCGACCGCGACGTGGCCGACCTCGTCGCCCTTGACGCCGGCGCGTTCGAGCGCGGCCTTGATGACGGTGGCGCCCAGGTCGCACGGCGGCACGTCTTTCAGCGCGCCTCCGAAATCGCCGATGGCGGTGCGCATGGCGGACGCGACGATGACTTCATTCATGGTGTTTCCTCCTTGTGATGCTTCCCATCATACTGCCGCGCCCGGCCCCGCGTCTGCCGTTCAGGCCTTACGCGCGGCGCGGCGCGCGACGAATTCCTGCACCGCCTGCGCGTGCGCCGGCGTCTTGTGGGCGAGCGCCTGATAGGCCGCCGACAGCTCCAGCAGCGTGTCCAGGCGCGCGTGCTGGCTTTCGCGCAGCAGGCGCTTGGTCAGGCGCACCGCGTCGGGCGAATTGGCCGCCATGCGCGCGGCCAGCGCATGCGCCGCGGGCAGCAGTTCGGCCGCCGGCACCACGCGCGAGACCAGGCCCCATTCGGCCGCGGTGCGCGCGTCGATGGCGTCGCCGGTGAAGGACATTTCGGCCGCGCGCGCCATGCCGATCAGGCGCGGCAGGAACCAGGCGCCGCCGTCTCCGGGCACGATGCCCAGCTTCACGAAGCTCTCGGCGAAGGCGGCTTCCTCGGCCGCGATGCGCACGTCGCACATGCAGGCCAGGTCGCAGCCCGCGCCGATGGCCGGGCCGTTGACCGCGGCGATGGTCGGGACTTCCAGCGCATGCAGCGCCAGCGGCAGGCGCTGGATGCCGTGGCGGTATTCCTGGCGCAGCGCCGCGCCGCCGACTTCCGGGCCGATCTGGCGCTGCATGTCGTTGACGTTGCCGCCCGACGAAAACACGCTGCCGGCCGCGGTGATCACCAGCACCCGGACTTCGGGGTCGCGTTCGATCCGCGCGAACGCCGCCAGCAGTTCGTCCACCATCGTGCTGCCGGTCAGGGCGTTGCGGGTCTTGGGATCGTTCAAGGTCAAGGTGACCACGCCGTCGGCGCGCTGCTCGTACTGCACCAGATCCGTCATGGATCTCCTCCTGTTCGATGAAAAAAGCCAGCCGGGCGACGCGACGCGCACGCCCCCTCCATCAGCGTAGGGATGCGGGAGGTTGCCGTCCAATATTAAATTTTTCCATCCCGATACGGGATCGGTATCGGCCATCCTTGCTCATTCGATTCGAAACCGATATCGGAAATCAAAAAAATAATATTGGACAGCTTTCACCATGCTCATCGATAGTGAAGCCCGGCGCCATGCTGCGGCGCCTGGCCTGCATCGGAGCGCCCCATGATAGATACGCTGGAACTTACCGCCATCCCGCCCGAAGACGAAGCCTTGCGCGCCGAGGTCCGGGACTTCCTGGCGCAGACGCTGGACGGACTCGAACCCGACGCGCGCGCCCGCTCGTGGATGGGCTACGACGCCGAATTCAGCCGGCGCCTGGCCGAACGCGGCTGGCTGGGGCTGACGCTGCCGCGCGAGCATGGCGGATCGGCGCGCGGCCATTTCGCGCGCTTCGTCCTGTCCGAAGAGCTGCTGGCCGCCGGCGCCCCGGTCTCGGCGCACTGGATCGCCGACCGCCAGAGCGCGCCCCTGATCCTCAAGTACGGCACGCCCGCGCAGCAGGCGTTCTACCTGCCCCGCATCTGCCGCGCCGAAGCGTTCTTCTGCATCGGCATGAGCGAGCCGGGATCGGGCTCGGACCTGGCCAGCATCCGCACGCGCGCCGAACCGGCCGCCGGCGGCTGGCGCCTGAACGGCAGCAAGATCTGGACCACCAACGCGCACCGCTCGCACTACATGATCGCGCTGGTGCGCACGTCCGGCACCGCCGAGGACCGCCACCAGGGGCTGTCGCAATTCATCGTGGACCTGTCGCTGCCCGGCGTCTCGGTGCGCCCCATCGAAGACCTGGCCGGCGATGCGCATTTCTCGGAAGTGTTCTTCGACAACGTGGCGCTGCCCGCCGACGCCCTGATCGGCGCGGAGGGCGCGGGCTGGGCCCAGGTGAACGCCGAACTGGCGTTCGAGCGCAGCGGACCCGAACGCCTGTATTCCAGCATCGCGCTGCTGCAGTGCTGGCTGACGCATTGCCGCGGCCAGGACCCGGACGCCGGCGACCGTGCGCTGCTGGGCGGCATCCTGTCGCAGATGGCGGTGCTGCGCGCCATGTCGCTGGCCATCGCCGGCAAGCTGGCGGCCGGGCTCAGCCCCGCCACCGAGGCCGCGCTGGTCAAGGACCTGGGCACCGAACTGGAACAGGCCATCCCGCGGCTGATCGGCGACGCGCTGGCGCGCCGGCCGGACCAGCCGCCTCCCCCGCCGCTGCTGCGCACGCTGGCGTACCTGGAACAGGTGGCGCCCACGTTCTCGCTGCGCGGCGGCACCCGCGAAATCCTGCGCGGCATCATCGCCCGCGGCCTTGGCCTTCGATAAGGACAGACTCATGGACAATATTTTTGGCGACGCGGCAGAACGCCTGTTCGCGCAGACCTGCACGCCCGACGTCATCCGCCGCGCCGAGCAGGGTCAGCGGCCCGCCGAGGCCTGGCAGGCCTGCGAAGACGCCGGCTTCGGCGACGCGCTGGTGCCCGAGGCGGACGGCGGCGCCGGACTGGAGCTGGCCGAGGCGCTGCCCGTGGTGCTGGCCGCCGGCCGCCACCTGTGCCCCTATCCCATCGCCCACACCGTGCTGGCGCGCCCCTGGCTGTGCCGCGCCGGACGGCCGCAGCCCACCGGCTCGATCGCGCTGGCCCCGCACGGCGTGACGCTGCGCGACGGACGCCTGCATGGCGCCGGCGTGCCCTGGATGCGCAGCGCGGACTACGTGCTGGCCCAGGCCGACGGCCAGGCCTGGCTGCTGCCCGCGCAGGCCGCGCGCATCGAAGCCGGCGGCGTGCACGCCAGCCTGTCGGCGGATGCGTCCTGGGATCTGGCCGACGCCGAACGCATCGAGGGCGGCGGCGCGCTGGACACGCTGGCCGCGGCCGCCTATGCCGGCCTGATGGCCGGCGCGATGGAACGGGTGCTGGCCATGACGCTGGACTACGCCAACCAGCGCGCGCAGTTCGGCAAGCCCATCGGCCGCTTCCAGGCCATACAGCAGCAGGTCAGCGTGATGGCCGAACAGGTATGGGCCGCGCGCATGGCCGCGCAGCTGGCGTTCCAGGGCGCCGAGGGCCGGCCCGCGCCGCTGCTGGCCGCGACCGGCAAGGCGCGCGCCAGCCTGGCCGCGCCGCTGGTGGCCGATATCGCGCACGCCGTGCACGGCGCCATCGGCGTGACCGAGGAATACGACCTGCAGCTCTACACCCGGCGGCTGCGCGAATGGCGGCTGGCCGGCGGCTCGGAAAGCCACTGGCACGAACGCATCGGCGCGCAGGCGCTGGCCGATGGCGGCGATGCGCTGTCGTTCCTGCGCGGCGCGCTGTGCGCCAAGGAGGCCGCATGAGCGACGCGCCGCGCGACGACCTGCCGCTGGCCGGCATCCGCGTGCTCGACCTGAGCCGCGTGCTGGCCGGCCCCTGGTGCACGCAGACCCTGGCCGACCTGGGCGCCGAAGTCTGGAAGATCGAGGCCCCCGGACAGGGCGACGACACCCGCAGCTGGTCGCCCCCCGACGTGGGCGGCGAATCCACCTATTTCCTGTGCGCCAACCGCAGCAAGGAATCGGTGGCCGTCAACCTCAAGCATCCCGAGGGCCAGCGCATCGTGCGCGAGCTGGCGCGGCAGGCCGACGTGCTGGTCGAGAACTACCGGCTGGGCGCGCTCGAGGCTTTCGGGCTGGGCTACGAAGACCTGGCCGCCCTCAATCCCGGCCTGGTCTATTGCTCCATCAGCGGCTACGGCCGCAGCGGGCCGCGCGCGGCCGAGCCGGGCTACGACTTCGTGATCCAGGCCGAAAGCGGGCTGATGTCGATCACCGGCGAACCGGAAGGCGCGCCCATGAAGCTGGGCGTGGCCATCACCGACCTGGTCACCGGCATGAACGGCGTGCAGGCCATCCTGGCCGCGCTGCTGGCGCGCGCGCGCAGCGGCCGCGGCCAGCACATCGACCTGGCGCTGCTGGACGGCGCGGTCAGCGTGTTGGCCAACGTGGGCGCTGGCTACCTGGCGGCCGGCCACAAGCCGGGACGCCTGGGCAACGGCCATCCCACCGTGGTGCCCTACCAGATCTTCGCCACGCGCGACGGCTCTTTCGCCCTGGCTGTCGGCAACGACGGCCAGTTCGCGCGCCTGTGCGCCCTGCTCGGGCATCCGGAATGGAGCGCCGACCCGGACTACGCCACCAACCGCGCGCGCGTGCTCAACCGCGAGCGCCTCATTCCCATGCTGCAGGCCGAGTTCGCCGAGGCCGGCACGGCGCACTGGCTGGAACGGGTGCGCGCCGCCGGCATACCCGCCGGCGCGGTGCGGCGCGTGGACGAGGCCCTGGAGGCGCCCGAGATCGCGGCGCGCGGCATGATCGCCGACACGCCCGACGCCCGGCACGGCACGCTGCGCCTGCTGCGCTCGCCGCTGCACCTGCGCGGCACGCCGCCGCGCGAACCCGCCGCGCCGCCGCGCCTGGGCGAACACACCGACGCCGTGCTGGGCCGCGCGCTGGCCCTGGACGACGCGGCGCTGGCCGCGCTGCGCGCGGCCGGCGCGATCGCCTGATAGCGGCGGGATAGCACCGATGCCGGAAACGATATGCAGCCCGTATCATCTGTGGCACGCCCCAACCGGACCGCCACCATGGATTTCCGTCACCTGCAGCAGTTCCTCGTTCTGGCCGAAACGCTGAACTTCCACCGCGCGGCCGAAAAGCTGCACATGTCGCAGCCGCCGCTGTCGGTGTCCATCCGCAAGCTCGAAGAGACCGTGGGCGTGCCGCTGTTCATCCGCGGACGCCAGGGCGTCAAGCTGACCGAAGCCGGCCTGGCGGCGCTGGACGAGGCGCGACGCGCCCTGTTCCATGCCGAACAGTTCCGCCAGGCCGCGCGCGCCGGCGCGGCCGGCGAAGGCGGCACGGTGCGCATCGGCTTCGTGGGCTCGGCCACCCACGCGGTGCTGCCGCGCATCCTGCCGCCGTTTCGCCAGCGCTATCCGGGCGTCAACGTGGTGCTGCGCGAAGCCACGTCGATACGCATCATGCAGGAGCTGGAAGAAGACACGCTGGAGATCGGCATCGTGCGCGTGCCGGTGGCGATGGGCTCGAACGTGCGGCTCACGCCGCTGACCACCGAGAACTTCGCGCTGGCCGTGCCCAAGACGCATCCGCTGGCGCGGCGCGGCCGCATCCGGCTGGCGGACCTGGCCGACGAAGCCTTCATCATGTATACCGCCGACGAGGCGGCCGGCCTGCGCATGGCCGCCATCAACGCCTGCCAGCTGCGCGGTTTCACGCCGCGCATCACGCAGGAGGCGGTGCAGGTGCAGACCCTGCTCAGCCTGGTCGAAAGCGGCCTGGGCGTGGCCCTGGTGCCGGCCGGCGGCCGCCGCCATCCAGGCACCAACGTGGTCTACAAGACGCTGGCCGATTTTCCCGGCGACGCCACCATCGGCATTTCGCTGGCCTGGAACCCGGCCACCGAACGCAGCGCCGCCCGCAACCTGCGCGCCATGGCCAGCCAGGCCTTCCGTGACAAGGCGATGAAATAGTCAAGCCGAAAAAACCACAGGGAAGCGGGCGGCTTGCGGCAACACGGCCGACCGGCTTAGGATGGAGCATGGTTCGACTTCACCAGCGATTCGGGAGCACATCGTGAAGACAGTTGCTGAGCTTCTCAGGGAAAAGGCCAACCAATCCGTCGTGACGGTCTCGCCGGACGCATCGGTCTACGACGCAATCAAGACCATGGCCGAACGCAGCATAGGCGCCGTGGTGGTGGTCCAGGGCGACGCGGTCCTGGGCATGCTGACCGAGCGCGACTACGCCCGCAAGATCGTTCTGCAGGACCGCTCGTCGCGCACCACCAAGGTCCGCGACATCATGACCGACTCGGTGTATTACGTGGGCCGCGCCGACACCCGCGAACACTGCATGGCGATGATGACCGAAAGGCACTTCCGCCACCTGCCGGTGATCGAGGACGGCAAACTGATCGGGCTGCTGTCCATCGGCGACCTGGTCAAGGACGTGATGAGCGAACAGAAATTCATCATCCACGAACTCGAACGCTACATCACCGGCGAACGCGGCTAGCCCGCCAGCGTCCTGAAGGCCGGCACGATCAGCCCCAGGCCGGCCGCCAGCAGCAGCATGAACACCAGACGCTTGACGGTCTGCATCGAGCCGGCCGTGGCGTAGCGGCGCGCCACCCAGGTCACGCCGATCACGATCGGCAGCGCCAGCACGCTCAGCCAGAACGAGGACGCCATGAATTCGCCCTGTCCCGTCACCAGGGTCAGGCGCGCCATCGCGTTGACCGAGAACAGGATCAGCAGGCTGTTGCGGATGGCGGCCAGCGGCAGCGGCTGGCGGTACAGGTGATAGACCATGGGCGGCCCGGCGCTGGAGAACAGCCCGCCCAGCACGCCCGACACGGCGCCGAAGAACAGGAACGACCCGCGCGAGGACACCTGCGCCAGCGGCTGTGCGCGCGCCACCAGCAGGACGGCGCAGGCCACGATGGTGCAGCCCAGCAGCAGCTGCAGCAGCACCGCCATGGAACCGCTGATCCACGCCAGCGCGGTCACGCCCACGCCCACGCCGACCAGGCTGCTAAACATGGCAGGCCGGATCAGCGACCAGTTCACCTGCGGCCTGGCCCGCGCCAGCGTGACGGCGGCGTTGACCAGCGACAGCACGCTGACCACGTTGGCCACCTCGGCCACGGAGGCCAGCTGGAACACGCCCGACAGGCCCAGCAGCACCAGGCCGAAGGCGAAGCCCGTCATCGTCTGCGCATAGGTGGCCAGCGCCACGCAAACCAGGAACAGCAAGTGTTGGGAAATACTCATTGCTAGGGGTAGAGCCTGACCTGCCTCGGCTCTGCCCGGCGCCGCGCGGGACGGCGGCATGGGAGCGGATCGACGGGGGGAACGGCGTACTAGGGGATGGGCGATTTTCAGGCGGCGATGATAGCATCGGCCCGCGCACCGTCGCTCATGTTTTGTCACAAATGGATGCGCTCATGCACGCGGCCCCGCCCGCGGTCCGCTATCCTTGCCGCCCTGCCTTCCGCTCGCGCCCCGCTATCCGCGCCCCCTACTCGCGCCCATGACGCCCCGACAGACCACGATCAATACGGTGACCCTGACCTGCTCCACCTGCGGCAGCGCGCAGTTCACCAAGCTGGACACCAACGAATACCGCTGCAGCCACTGCCATGCCGTGACGCTGGTGGAAGACAACGTCGCCCAGCGCCTGGAGAAGATCCTGCGCAACATGCAGCAGCCGGCCGCCAAGCCGCGCTCCGGCAGCGTGGCCGCGGCCGCCGTCGCCGTGGCGCTTGCCGTCGCGATTCCGGTGGCAGCGGTGCTGCTGACCGAAGGCGGCCGCAGCAGCCCCGTGCGCCAGCCGGCGCCTGCGCCCGCGATCGACGCTTCCCTGGTCAAGCTGACCGACGTGCGCGAAGTGCAGACCCGCGGCGCCCGCCTGCTCGTCATGATGGTGCGCAACGAGACCGGCAGGAAAATCGACATGCCGCGCGTCACGGCCTCGTTCTTCCAGGGCGAGCTGTCGCTGTCCTCGGCCTCGGGATCGGCGCCGGCGCGTTCGCTGGAGCCGGGCGAATACGCGCCGCTGACGATCCAGGCGCCGGACAAGGCCTACACCCGCTACGCCCTGGAAGTGGCCAGGCCCATGCCCGCGCGCGGCAAGAACAACGCCGTCACCGCCAGCCGGGTCCAGCTGGTGCGCAACGACGGCAGCTACCGCCTGGTGGGCCTGCTCAAGAACGAAGGCGCCGAGGCGGCCAACAGCAGCCAGGTCACAGTCATGCTGTACGCCGACGACGGAACCCTGATCGGCATCGGCAACGGCTACGGCTCGGCCAGCCCGCTGGCGCCGGGCGCGCTGACCGCCTTCGACGCGCGCTGCGAAATGCTGGCCGACAGGCCGGTGGCTTCTTACGACTACATGGTGCAAAGTGAACGCTAGCCATTCCCATTCCGCACGCCTGTCCCGGCCGGCCATGGCCGCGCTGGGGCTGATCCTGCTTGCCGCCGGCGGCTACGCGCTGTGGAAATACACCGCCATCCTGCCCTGGAGCGCGCGCGCCGACGCGCCCGCCTCCGCCGCGCCGCGCGAGGAAGCCCCGCGCGAGAGCGCCCCGACCACCCGCATCGTGCGGGTCAGCCCGGCCAACGTGCGCGTCATCGACCACGTGCGCCTGAGCACGGAGGAACTGCTGGACCCCGGCTTCGCGCTCTTCGACCCGGCCGCGCTCAAGCTGTCGGCGCCGCGCCGGCTGCTCGACGAAATCGAACGCCCGGTCCTCTACGCCGAACTGGTCAACACCAGCAAGGAATACGTGATGCTGGCGCCCAAGGCCGAGATCACGGTGTACGACGGCTCGCGCGCGCTGGACCTGCGGCAGTCGTGGAGCCTGCCCGCGCGGCTCTATCCCGGCGAACGCGTGCCGGTCGCGCTGACCGGCCGCGTCGAGCGCTACACCGAAGTCAAGACCGACTGGCTGCCGGCCAAGCGCGCCGCCCTGCCCGGCCCGCGGCCGCAGCTGGCCGTGACCGTGGAGAACACCGAGGCCGCGGTCGGCACCGGCACCCTGAACTTCACCTACCGCTATCGCTACAAGTACGTCACCGTCCACGGACGGGTGCGCAACGACAGCGCGGCCGAGGTCGAGAACGTCAAGCTGTGGGTCAGCCTGTACGACGCCCAGGGCCAGTTGACCGGCGCCACCTTCCAGACGCCGCGCGTGTCCCGGCTCAAGCCCGGCGAGAGCGCGCCGTTCCAGGCGCACGTGAAGCAGCATGGCGCCAATTTCGCCCGGGTGGAAATTGTCTACGACGCGGACGCGCGCTAGCGCCGCCTTGCGGCCCGCCCGGGGTCGCGCTTAAGCAACGTCTATCATGCCAAGTCTTATATAAGATATAAGACATTTGCCTGCGCCCCCCTCTTCCCTCTACAATTCGGGCCGACAACCCTTCTTCCAACCCGACTTTGAGCAGGCCTCACATGCTGGATAACTATCGCCAACACGTTGCCGAACGCGCGGCTCTGGGGATTCCCCCGCTGCCCCTTACGGCCAAACAAACCGCTGAACTGATCGAACTGCTGAAGAACCCGCCCGCCGGCGAAGAGCAGAACCTGGTCGAGCTGTTGACCCACCGCGTGCCGGCCGGCGTGGACGATGCCGCCAAGGTCAAGGCCTCCTACCTGGCCGCCGTGGCGCTGGGCAAGGAAAACTGTGCGCTGGTCAGCCGCGCCAAGGCGACGGAACTGCTGGGCACGATGCTGGGCGGCTACAACATCGGCCCCCTGATCGAGCTGCTGGACGACGCCGAAATCGGCACCATCGCCGCCGACGCGCTGAAGAAGACCCTGCTGATGTTCGACGCCTTCCACGACGTGAAGGAAAAGGCGGACAAGGGCAACGCCAACGCCAAGGCCGTGATGCAGAGCTGGGCCGACGCCGAATGGTTCACCAGCCGTCCGGAACTGCCGGAAAGCCTGACCATCACCGTCTTCAAGGTGCCGGGCGAAACCAACACCGACGACCTGTCGCCGGCTCCGGACGCCACCACCCGCCCCGACATCCCCATGCACGCCCTGGCGATGCTCAAGAACAAGCGCGAAGGCGCCGCGTTCCAGCCGGAGGAAGACGGCAAGCGCGGCCCGGTGCAGTTCATCGAATCGCTCAAGGAAAAAGGCCATCTGGTGGCCTACGTCGGCGACGTGGTCGGCACGGGCTCCTCGCGCAAGTCGGCCACCAACTCGGTGCTGTGGTTCACCGGCGAAGACATCCCCTTCGTGCCGAACAAGCGCTTCGGCGGCGTGTGCCTGGGCGGCAAGATCGCCCCGATCTTCTACAACACCATGGAAGACGCGGGCGCCCTGCCGATCGAGCTGGACGTCTCCAAGATGGAAATGGGCGACGTGGTCGAACTGCGCCCCTATGAAGGCCGCGCTCTGAAGAACGGCGAAGTGATCGCCGAGTTCCAGGTGAAGTCCGACGTGCTGTTCGACGAAGTGCGCGCCGGCGGCCGCATTCCGCTGATCATCGGCCGCGGCCTGACGGCCAAGGCGCGCGAAGCGCTGGGCCTGGCGCCCTCGACGCTGTTCCGCCTGCCCAAGGACCCCGCCGACAGCGGCCGCGGCTACACCCTGGCCCAGAAGATGGTCGGCCGCGCCTGCGGCCTGGCCGAAGGCAAGGGCATCCGCCCGGGCACCTACTGCGAACCGAAGATGACCTCGGTCGGCAGCCAGGACACCACCGGCCCCATGACCCGCGACGAACTGAAGGACCTGGCCTGCCTGGGCTTCTCGTCCGACCTGGTGATGCAGTCGTTCTGCCACACCGCCGCCTATCCGAAGCCCGTGGACGTCAAGACCCACCACACGCTGCCGGAATTCATCAGCACCCGCGGCGGCGTCTCGCTGCGCCCGGGCGACGGCGTGATCCACTCGTGGCTCAACCGCATGCTGCTGCCCGACACCGTCGGCACCGGCGGCGACTCGCACACGCGCTTCCCCATCGGCATCTCGTTCCCGGCCGGCTCGGGCCTGGTGGCCTTCGCCGCCGCCACCGGCGTGATGCCGCTGGACATGCCTGAATCGGTGCTGGTGCGCTTCAAGGGCAAGATGCAGCCCGGCGTCACGCTGCGCGACCTGGTCAACGCCATCCCGCTGTACGCGATCAAGCAGGGCCTGCTGACCGTGGCCAAGCAAGGCAAGAAGAACATCTTCTCGGGCCGCATCCTCGAAATCGAAGGCCTGCCCGACCTGAAGGTGGAACAAGCCTTCGAACTGTCGGACGCCTCCGCCGAACGTTCGGCCGCCGGCTGCACGGTGCGCCTGAACAAGGAACCGATCATCGAGTACATCAACAGCAACATCGTGATGCTGAAGTGGATGATCGCCAACGGCTACGAAGACGAGCGCACGCTGGGCCGCCGCATCAAGGCCATGGAAGCCTGGCTGGCCGATCCCAAGCTGCTGGAGCCGGACGCCGACGCCGAATACGCCGCGGTCATCGAGATCGACCTGGCCGACGTGCACGAGCCCATCGTGGCCTGCCCGAACGACCCCGACGACGTCAAGACGCTGTCGGACGTGGCCGGCGCCAAGATCGACGAAGTGTTCATCGGCAGCTGCATGACCAACATCGGCCACTTCCGCGCGGCTTCCAAGCTGCTGGAAGGCAAGCGCGATATCCCGGTCAAGCTGTGGGTCGCTCCGCCCACCAAGATGGACGCCACCCAGCTGACCGAGGAAGGCCACTACGGCGTGTTCGGCACGGCCGGCGCCCGCACCGAAATGCCGGGCTGCTCGCTGTGCATGGGCAACCAGGCGCAGGTCCGCGAAGGCGCGACGGTCATGTCGACCAGCACCCGCAACTTCCCGAACCGCCTGGGCAAGAACACCAACGTGTACCTGGGTTCGGCCGAACTGGCCGCGATCTGCTCGAAGCTGGGCCGCATCCCGACCAAGGACGAGTACATGGCCGACATGGGCGTCATCAACAAGAGCGGCGACCAGATCTACCAGTACCTGAACTTCGACAAGATCGCCGACTACAAGGACGTGGCCGACGTCATCGAGGTCTAAGCACCCGCCAGGCCCGCGCCTGCAAGACGGCCCCGGAGCGATCCGGGGCCGTTTTTCATTTGCGGCCGCCCTGCGCGGCGTCCGGCTGCCTCGCATACACGACCAGGCGAAGATGCCGGTCCTCGTCGATGGTCAGCGAAGTGTGCTCGTAGGGCTCGGCCCGGCCGTCCATCGCCAGGGTGCGCACGCCGCTGCATGGCGCATGCACGTCATGCTTGCGCCACCATGCCTTGAATTCCGGCGACACCTGCTGCAGCTCGTCGACCAGCTCGTGGATGTCGGCTTCCTGCGTGGCGCGCGCGAAATCGCGGCGAAAGCTCGACAACATCAACGGCGCCTGTGCTTCCCAGTCGTGCACGCGCTCGCGCAGCAAGGCATCGGTGAACAGCATCCACAGCAGGTTGCGCCGCCCGGGCGCATGCGAACCGAAGGCGAACATGGCATCGGCCAACGCGTTGTAGCCCAGCACGTCCCAGCGCAGATTGAGCACGAAGGCCGCATGGGGCAGATCGTGCATCAGGCGCGCCACCAGCGGCGGCAGTTCGCACCAGGTCTTGCCGGGTTCGGCGGGCGGCCGTTCGTGGGCCAGCAGGAACAAATGGCGGCGTTCGGCGGCGTCCAGTTTCAGCGCGCGCGCCAGGTTCTCCAGGAACGCGGCGGACACGCCGATGTCGCGCCCCTGCTCCAGCCAGGTGTACCAGGTCAGTCCGACCCCCGCGAGCGCGGCCACCTCTTCGCGGCGCAGGCCCGGCGTGCGCCGCCGGCCGCCGCTGGGCAGGCCCGCATCCGCGGGCGACAGGCGCTCGCGGCGCGCGCGCAAGAAGGCGGCAAGGTCGGCGCGGGTGCGTTCCAGGGTGCGCATGGCTTATCTCATTGCTTTAAGTAATAGCATAAACGGTTAAATTGTAATTGCTTAACCAGGCCAGCAGAATGATTGCCTCTCTATTCTGGATAAGCAAGATGAACCCGCATTCCTGTATTTCCGCGCCGCCCGCGGGCGCGCTCGCCGCCCCGCCCTGGCTTGGCCTGTCCGTGCTGCTGCTGGGAGGCTTCGTCACCATCTTCGACCTGTTCGTGGTCAACGTCGCCATCCCCGCCATGCAGGCCGGACTGGGCGCCAGCTTCGCGCAGATCGGTTTCATTGTGGCCGGCTACGAGCTGGCGTTCGGCGTGCTGTTGATCACGGGCGGGCGGCTCGGCGATCTGTATGGGCGGCGCCGCCTGTTCGCCGTCGGCATGGCCGGATTCACGCTGGCCTCGGCGCTGTGCGGGCTGGCCCCCGACGCCGGCTTCCTGATCGGCGCCCGGGTGTTGCAGGGCCTGGCGGCCGCCTTGCTGTTCCCGCAGGTGTATGCGTCCATCCGCGTCAATTTCGAGGGCGAGCACGGCCGCCGCGCCTTCGGCCTGCTGGGCATGACGCTCGGCCTGGCGGCCATCGCCGGACAGGTGCTGGGCGGCTGGCTGGTGCACGCGGATCTGTTCGGGCTGGGCTGGCGCAGCATCTTTCTCATCAACGTGCCGATCGGCCTGGGCGCCATCGCGGCCGCGCGGCGCATTCCGGAATCGCGCGCGCCGCAGCGTCCGGCGCTGGACTGGAGCGGCGTGCTGCTGGTCAGCCTGGGACTGGCGCTGCTGCTGGTGCCGCTGATCGAAGGCCCCGGACAGGGCTGGCCCGCCTGGAGCCTGTGGGCGCTGGCCGCGTCGGCCGCGCTGCTGGCGGCGTTCTATCGCCACCAGGAACGGCGGCGCATCGCGGGCGGCCTGCCGCTGGTGGACATGCGCCTGTTGGGCGAACGGCGCTTCGCACTGGGCGCGCTGCTGGTGCTGCTGATCTATTCCACTTCCAGTTCGTTCTTCCTGTGCTTCGCGCTGCTGACGCAGACCGGACTGGGACTGGACCCCTTCGTGGCGGGCAGCATATTCGCCCCATGCAGCGTGGGCTTCGTCGCCGCCTCGCTGGCCGCGCCCCGGCTGGTGTCGCGCTGGGGCATCCGCGCCATCGCCGCGGGCGCGCTGGCCTATGCCGCGTCGCTGGCGCTGCTGATCGCGCAGGTGTGGGCCGCGGGCGCCGGCCTGGAGCCGCTGCGGCTGATTCCGGCGCTGATCGCGGTGGGCGCCGGCCAGGGCATCATCATGACGCCGCTGCTGAATCTGGTGCTGGGGTTCGTCAGGCAATCGCAGGCGGGCATGGCGGCGGGCGTGGTCTCCACCGTGCAGCAGGTCGGCGCGGCGCTGGGCGTGGCGGCGGTCGGCATTCTGTTCGGCGCGACGCTGGCCGACGGCGTTGCGGCGGCCCGGGCGGACCTGTACGTCTCGGCCTTCGTGGCGGGCATGCTGTACAACCTGGGCGCCGCCTTGCTGGTTTGCGTGCTGTTGCGGATGCTGGCGAGCATCCAGCGGGAGGCGGGCCGATAGCGGCGCACTGCGATACGTTTCAATACAATCGCAACACCCGTCTACATAGCCCCGGAGGAAATCCCGCCAATGACCCGGCTCCTGCTGCCGCCGCTGCTGCTGGCGCTCGCCGGCTGCGCCACCGCGCCGCCGTCCAACCCGGAGAACATCTGCGCCATCTTCCGCGAAAAGCCGGACTGGCACGACGCCGCGCTGCGGGTGCAGAAGAAATGGGGCGCGCCGGTGGCGGTGCCGATGGCGATGATGTACCAGGAGTCCTCGTTCAAGCAGGACGCGCTGCCGCCGCGCTACTACTTCCTGGGCTTCATCCCGTGGGGCCGGGTCAGCTCGGCCTACGGCTACGCCCAGGCCAAGGACGAAACCTGGGCCGACTACAAAAAAGACGCCGGCGGCTGGGGCGCCAGCCGCGACGACTTCGCCGACGCGCTGGACTTCATGGGCTGGTACATGAACAAGACCCAGCGCATCAACGGCGTCTCCAAATGGGACGCCTACGGCCAGTACCTGAACTATCACGAAGGCTGGACCGGCTACCGCAACCGCAGCTACGAGCGCAAGGCCTGGCTCAAGACCGTGTCGGGCAAGGTCCAGGCGCGCGCCGAGAAATTCAGCGCGCAGTACAAGAGCTGCGAAGCCAGCCTGACGCGCGGCGGGTGGTTCTGGTAAAGGCTGCCGAAGCGTGGCTGGTGCGGATGGTGCGGATGTCGTGGGTGGCGTAGGATGGGTGCAGCGCGGCAAGCCCTTTGCAAGAATACTGGCGCTGACCGCGCGTAACCCATCGGCCGGCGGGAGCCGGCGTTTGCCTCTTGCCACGAAAGGCGGCGGCTAGCGCCGCCTGATGGGTTACGCGCGCTCGATATTCGTGTTTTTGCGCAAGAACTCTCGCGCTGCACCCATCCTACGCCACCCACACCGGCCACGCCATCCAACCCCCCTAGAAATCCATGCTCGCGCTCAGCGAGAAGGTGCGCGGCCCGCCCAGCGCCAGATAGCCGTTGCCGGGATACCCGCCCACCGAGGACCAGTAGTTGCGGTTGGCGATGTTGTCCACGCGCGCGCGCAGGGTCAGCACGTGGCCGTCCACGTCCATCATGTAGCGCAGGCCGGCGTCGAAACGGGTCCAGCCCGGGACCTTGAGCGTGTTGGCGTCGTCGGCGTAGGACGAGCCGGTATAGACCACGCGGCCGTCCACCGCCAGGCCGGGCACGCCCGGGATGTCCCATTCCACGCCCAGGTTGGCCTGGAAGCGCGGCACGCCGATCACGCGGTTGCCGTCGATGGAGGGCGTGCCGGTGGCGCGCTGCTCGGCGTCCAGCCAGGTCAGCCCGCCCAGCAGGCGCACGCTGTTGACGGGCTCGCCGTAGAAGGTCAGCTCGGCGCCCTGGTGGCGGTCCTTGCCGGAGATCGTGAGCGCGTTGCTGGCGTCGTACATGGCGCGCGGCCGGTCGGTGGAGAACAGCGCCAGGCCCGCGCCCAGCCCGTCGCCCTCGTACTTCACGCCGATTTCCTTCTGCTTGGAAACGAAGGGCGGCAGGCTCTGGCCGACGTTGGGCACCGGCTTGCCGCCGGCCATGGCCGGGGCGGTCGGGCCTGCCGTCAGGGCCTCGATGTAGTTGGCGTACAGCGAAACGTCGGGCGCGACCTTGACCACCAGGCCGGCGGCCGGCGAATTGTGGCTGGCGTCATAGGCGCTGCTTTCGTTGCCGGTGTTGTACGCGTACGTGCGCTGCGACAGACGCTGGTGGCGGATGCCCGCCGTCAGCCGTACCCGGTCGTCGAGGAACGACAGCGTGTCGCCGATGGCGTAGCTGCTCAGGCGGATGCGGTTCTGCAGCGCCGGATCGTCCAGGTCGTTGCCGCGCAGCGCGCCGGCGCTGAACGCCGGCTTGTCGTACGAAACCGGGTCGTAAATGTTGGTGGGGAACTTGTTGCCGAAGTCCATCACGTAGGCGTTCCTGGTCTTCAGGTCGAAGAACGAGGCCGACACCACGAATTCGTGGCCCACCGGGCCGGTGCGGGCCTTGCCGCGCAGGCCGAACTCGCCGGTGTTGACGCTGTCCTCGCGCGTGTTGTCGAACCGGTAGAAGGTGCCGTCGCCCGTGCTGCCGTTGGTCAGCGTGACATTGCCCAGCGAGTTGGCTTCGTCGCTGCGGCGCATGCCGAAGGCCGCGTAGGCCGTCAGCCGGTCGCTGAAATCGTGTTCGGCGCGCACGGTGCCGAAGAGATCGCGTTCGTTGGAATAGGTCCAGGGCTGCGCGTAGTTGGAACTGGCGTCGGGCGCGTCGGGCACCGTGGTGACCCCGGCGCCCAGCGTGACGTTGGGACGCGCGCGCTTGAGCTTGTTTTCCTGCCAGCCGATGTCGGCCGACAGGCGCGTATCGGCCGAGCGCCAGTCCAGGCCCAGCGACACCAGGCTGGTGCGCGAATGTTCGTCGTCGATGCCGGTGTCGCCGCTATGCTGCGCGGCGTTCAGGCGGATGCCGGTGCTGTCGCCCGGACCGAAGCGGCGCGCGAGGTCGGTGGACAGCTGGATGCGGCCGCCGCTGGACACGCCGGTGGTGACGCGCGTCAGCGGTTCGTTGGGCGCGCGCTTGGGCACCAGGTTGATCACGCCGCCGATGCCGCCGCCGCCGGGCGCCGCGCCGGTCAGGAAGGTCGAAGCGCCGCGCAGCACCTCCACGCGCTCGAACAGTTCGGTGGCGATGTACTGGCGCGGCAGCAGGCTGTAGAGACCGTTGTAGGCCACGTCGTCCGAGCCCAGGATGAAGCCGCGGATGAAGTACGACTCCTGGAAATTGCCGAAGCCCCGCGCCACGCGCACGCCGGCGTCGTTCTGCAGCACGTCGCCCACGCTGCGCGCCTGCCGGTCCTGGATCAGCTCGTTGGTGTAGCTGGTGATGCTGAACGGCGTGTCCATGATGTCCTGCGTGCCCAGCACGCCGATGCGCCCGCCGCGGGCCACCTGCCCGCCCGCGAACGGCGCGGCCAGGCCGCCGGCCGAGGCGTCGGCGCTGGCTTCGACGGTAATGGCGTCCATGGAAACCACCGGCTCCTGGCCGGTGGCGGAAGAGGCGGCGTTCTGGGCGTAGACGGAAGCGCAGCACGGCAGCGCGGCTGCCATGCAGGCTAGGGCTTTGATCTTCATATCGGGATGTCCGCGTGGGCGGGTCTTGAGTGGAAAACTGCAGAATCCCGATCGGCCGGGCTTCAATTCATCCCGGCCATGATACACAAAACGGAATCGTTCTCATTAGTTTTACTAATTACTGAACATGTGAATGTTGTGGTGGGGCAACGTCGATTCCCGTTGTTCAATGGGTCATCAGCTACGCGGGTCGTAATCCTCGGGGGCCATCGGCTCCAGCGGAAAATGCGGGCCCGTGCGCTTGCGGAATTCGAACAGAGACCAGTCCGAACTGGTCACGCCGGGGCTGTCGCACTCCACCAGCGCCGATGAGATCGGCACGAATACGGGCCGGCAGTACATGCGCGACTTGACCAGGATGTAGCGCGCCTCGGTGGGCTCCACGCCCAGGCTGCGGAACACGCCCAGGTCCCAGGGCTCGTGCGTGCGTTCGGTGATGACCAGGCGCGCCGCGCCGATGTCGAGCACGGCGCTGCGGCCCATGCAGGCCATCTGCCCGGTGTAGGTGGGCCCCGTGATGAGATATTCGCCGTTGCTGAGCGCCTCCACCCGGCCGCGCAGCGTGACCGGGCGGGCCGGACGGCCGATGCTGTCGATGGCGCGCTTGTTGCCCACCGGCAGTTCCACCTGCGCCCCCACGCCGGCGCGCGTGAGCGCAGCGACTGCTTCCGGATCGCAATACAGCCCCGCCACGATGCCGTCCAGTCCCGCGTCCAGCGCCGCCGTCAGCACGTCCATGGTGTCGCAGGTGCCGCCGCTCATGCAGTTGTCGCCGTGGTCCAGCAGCAGCACCGGCCGGCTTGCGCCTTCGGCCAGCTGGCGCGCGCGCGCCAGCGATTGCGCCAGCGGCTCGCTGCGGTACAGAAAGCCCTCGCGGTCGGCCCAGATGGACGCGGCCATGTCGCCGGCGATGCGCTCGGCCTCCTCCTGGCTGCCGTCGGCCACCGCCACCACGCTGAGGCAGGGATGGGGGATGTCGGCCAGCCCGAAGCCGGCCAGCACCGAGACGCCGAGCGCGCCGGCGGCTTCGGCGCGCCGCGCGGCCTCGACGGCTGCGCGCATCGCGCCTTCGCCGGTGTTGCTGCGCAGCGTGTGCGATACCAGCGGCAGCCGGCGCCAGGCCATGAACGGCCTGGTGCGGCCGTCGATGGCGTCGAACAGCAGGCGGCCGGCGTGCTCGCCGGTTTCGTACATGTCGATGTGCGGATAGGTCTTGAAGCTGACGATGACATCGGCGTTGGCGACCATCTTCGGCGTCACGTTGCCGTGCAGGTCCAGCGCGACCGCGATGGGCGCGTCCGGCGCCGCGCGGCGCACGCGTTCGAGCAGGTCGCCTTCGCCGTCGTCGGTGCTTTCCACCGCCATCGCGCCATGCAGGTCCAGCAGGATGGCGTCGCAGCCCGGCGCGGCCGCGACGATGCGCGCGCACAGGGTTTCGTAGGCGTCGGCGGCCACCCGGCCGCTGGGATAGGCGGTGGCCGACACCGGCGTCACCAGCTGCGCGCCGCGCGCCTCGGCCAGGTCGATGAACGCCGCCATCGCGGTGCGCTTGCCGTGGTTCTCGGCATAGGCCTCGGCGTCGAAGGTCGGCCCCGCCACGCCGAAGGCCGACAGCGGCGTGGGCACCGGCGAGAAGGTGTTGGTCTCGTGGTTCATGCGGGCGATCAGGACTTTCATGCCGGCGCTCCCTGGGCGGATTCGATGCGGCCGCAGCAGCGCAGCATGGCGTGCAGCAGCACGTTGCAGCCGGCCTCGAGGTGTCCGGGTTGCGCATCCTCGATCTCGTTGTGGCTGATGCCGTCCTTGCACGGCACGAAGATCATGGCGGTGGGCGCGACCCGCGCCATGTAGACCGCGTCGTGGCCGGCGCCGCTGATCACGTCCAGCGAATCCAGCCCCAGCGTGCGCGCGCCGTCGCGCACGGCCTGCACCAGCCGCGGCTCGAAGGGCTGCGGCGGGAAGTACACCACTTCCTTGCGTTCGACCTCGAAGCGGCCCGGCTGGGCCAGTTCGTCGCAGGCCCGCGCCAAGGCCGCGGCCATGCTGTCGAGCGCGGCGTCGTCGGCCGCGCGCAGGTCCACGGTCAGCGACACCCGCCCCGGAATCACGTTGCGCGAATTCGGATAGCCGTCGATGCAGCCCACCGTGGCGCGGCCGTGCGGGGCGTGGTCCAGCGCGATCCGGTTGACCGCCAGCACCAGCTGCGAGGCCGCCACCAGGGCGTCGCGGCGCAACTCCATCGGCGTCGGGCCGGCATGCGCCTCCTGGCCGGTGATGGTGATGTCGTACCAGCGCTGGCCCAGCGCGCCCTGCACCGCGCCGATGGTGATGCCGTGCGCCTCCAGGATCGGCCCCTGCTCGATGTGCGCCTCGAAATAGGCGCCCACGGCCCTCGGGCGCGCCGGCTCCGGTCCGGCATAGCCGATGGCGCGCAGCGCGTCGCCGACGCTGACGCCGTCGCGGTCGCGCGCGGCCAGCGCGTGTTCCAGCGTGAAGGCGCCGGCATAGACGCCCGAGCCCATCATCACCGGCACGAAGCGCGACCCTTCCTCGTTGGTCCATACCACCACTTCCAGCGGCGCCTCGGTGACGAGGCCGCGCTGGTGCAGAGTGCGCAGCACCTCGATGCCGGCGAGCACGCCGTAGTTGCCGTCGAACTTGCCGCCGGTGGGCTGGGTGTCGATGTGGCTGCCGGTCATCACCGCCGGCAGGTCGTCGCGCAGGCCGGCGCGGCGCATGAAGATATTGCCGATGGCGTCGACCCGCACGGTGCAGCCCAGCTCGCGCGCCCAGCGGCAGACCAGGTCGCGCCCCTGGCGGTCCAGGTCGGTCAGCGCCAGCCGGCACACGCCGCCCTTTCCGGTGGCGCCGATGCGCGCCAGTTCCATCAGCGACGCCCACAGGCGCGCCCCGTCGATGCGGATGCCGCTCACGGCCTCCAGTGCGTTCATTTCCATGATGATTTCCTCGTAGATCTCAGACCCCCACGCCCAGGTAGCGGTCTTTGACGTTCTCGTCCGCCATGAATTCCGCATTGCTGCCCTGGTAGACGATGGTTCCCTGTTCGATGACGAAATGCCGGTCGGCCAGCTGGGTACAGACCTCCAGGTTCTGTTCGACCAGCAGGATGGTGACGCCGGCGCGCTTGATGGACTGGATCTGCGCCACGATTTCCTCGACGATCACCGGCGCCAGGCCTTCGACCGGCTCGTCCAGCATCAGCACGCGCGGATGGTTCATGAGCGCGCGCCCGATGGCCAGCATCTGCTGCTCGCCGCCGGACAACTGGCCGCCGCCGTTCTTGCGCCGCTCCTTCAGCCGCGGAAAGATGCGGTAGACATCTTCCAGCTGCCACGGCGAATCGCGGCGCATGCCCAGCTTGAGGTTTTCCTCCACCGTCAGCAGCTTGAAGATGCCGCGGTGTTCGGGCACCAGGCACACGCCCATGGCGGCGATGCGGTGGGCCGGCATCCCGGCGATGTCGCGCCCGCCGAAGCGCACCGCGCCGGCCTTGGGCGCGATCACGCCGGCGATGGTCTTGAGCGTGGTGGACTTGCCCGCGCCGTTGCGCCCCAGCAGCGTGACCACCGTGCCCTGCTCCAGCTGCAGCGACACCCCTTGCAGGATGTGGCTCTTGCCGTAGTAGCTGTGTATGGCGTCGACGTCCAGGATCATGCCCGGCCTCCCGTGATCATGTTGCCCAGGTACGCGGCGCGCACCCGTTCGTCGCTGCGGATGGCGCCGGGCGGGCCTTCGACCAGCACCCTGCCCTGCTGCATCACCGTGACGGTGTCGGAGATGTCCATGACGATGTTCATGTTGTGCTCGATCAGCACCACCGTATGGTCGTCGCGCAGGCTGCGGATCAGGCGCTTCATCTCTTCCAGGTCGTCCACCCCCATGCCGGAGGTGGGCTCGTCCAGGAAGATGGCGCGCGGCCGCGCGGCCAGCGCCATGCCCACTTCCAGGCGCCGCTGCTGGCCGTGCGACAGCGCGCCGGCGGCCACCTGCGCCAGGCGCGGCAGGCCCAGGCGTTCGAGCGCGGCGTCGACCACCTCGCGCTGCGCCCGCGCCCCGGTCGGCGGATGCCAGCAATCGAACGCGCCGGCGCGGTGCGCGCCCTGCGCCGCCAGCCGCAGGTTCTCGCGCACCGACAGATTGGCGAACAGGCTGGTGACCTGGAACGAACGGGCGATGCCGCGCTGCACGCGCTGGTGGTCGGCCTCCTGCGTGACGTCCTGGCCGTCGAACACGATGCTGCCCTCGCTGGCGCGCAGCGTGCCGGTCAGGATATGGAACAGCGTGGTCTTGCCGGCGCCGTTGGGGCCGATCACCGAATGCACCGTGCGCGGCCGCACCTCCAGGTCGACCCCGTGCAGGGCCACGAACTTGCCGAAACGCTTGACGATGCCGCGCGCCTGCAGCAGCGGCGTGGAAGCAGCCTGGTTCATGTGCGGTTCTCCTCGACGGCGGACTGCCCGCCGGGACGGCGCCGCAGCGCCAGCCAGATGCGTTCGCCCAGGCCCCACAGCCCTTTCTGCATGAACAGGCTGACGGCGATCAGCAGAAAGCCCAGCAGCATCAGCCAGCGCGGCCAGAGCGTGGAGAGCCAGTCGGCGGACAGCACATAGAACGCCGCGCCCAGCACCGAGGCGAACAGATTGCCGGTGCCGCCGATGACGGTCATCACCAGGATCATTTCGCTGCTGTGGTATTCGATGCTGGAGAGCGGCGCGATGCCGGTCATCATGGCCAGGAAGGCGCCGGCCAGCGCCGTCACCGCCCCGGAAATGGCGAAGGCCGCCAGCTTGAACAGGCGCACGTCGTAGCCCACCGCCATGGCGCGCGCCTCGTTGTCGCGGATCGCCAGCAGCGTGCGGCCGAACACCGAATTGGTCACCCGCAGCAACAGCCAGAACACCGCCAGGAAGCACGCGGCCACGAAGGCGTAGAAGCGCCAGGGCGTGTCCAGCGGCAGGATCTCCAGCCCCGCCACCGACAGCGGCGGACGCGGCACGTCCAGCAGGCCGTTGTCGCCGCCGGTCAGATCCGGCAGGCTGTAGGCCAGGAAATAGAACATCTGGGCGAAGGCCAGGGTCAGCATCACGAAATACGCGCCGCGCTGGCGGATCGCGAACCAGCCCACCAGCGTGGCCGCCAGCGCCCCCACCGCCATGGCCGACAGCAGCGCCAGCGGCATCGGCATGCCGGTGCGCGTGAGCAGCAGCCCCGCCGCGTAGCTGCCCAGGCCGAAGAAAATGCCCTGCCCGAACGACAGCAGCCCGGTAAAGCCCAGCAGCAGGTTGCAGCCCAGCACGGCCAGGGCGTAGATCAGCACTTCCGCGGCCAGCGAACCCGACTGCATGACGAGCGGCAGCAGCAGCGCCACGGCCAGCGCCAGCAGCAATTGCGCGTGCGATTTCAAGCGCGTCATCATCCTCTCCCCATCAGGCCGTGAGGCCGCAGCAGCAGAACCGCGGCCATCGCCACATAAATCATCAGCCGCGCGCCTTCCGGCCACAGCGTGCTCATCACGCTCTGCACCACGCCGATCAGAAGGCCGCCGACCAGCGCGCCGAAGAAACTGCCCATGCCGCCGACCACCACGATGACGAAGGCGATGCCCAGGGCCTCCACGCCCATGAAGGGCTCCACCCCGCGGATCGGCGCGGCCAGCACGCCGGCCAGCGCCGCGGTGGCCGCGCCCAGCGCGAACACCAGGCTGAACATGCGGAACACGTTGATGCCCAGCATCGACACCATCTCGGTGGACTCGCTGCCGGCGCGCACCGCGCTGCCCAGCCGCGTGCCTTCCA
>Ga0182742_1000582_pt1 | contig 55495 bp, 59 predicted proteins | sample eDN5th37CBELigMG_FD_128880 | JGI IMG/M metagenome (GOLD analysis project Ga0182742, IMG submission 128880) | Enriched Miracle-Growth compost microbial communities from Emeryville, California, USA - eDNA 5th pass 37_C BE-Lig MG (version 2)... ...
ACCACCGTATTCATCTCCTTTGGTCGGGAATGTAATGTTGGAAGTTCTGTGATAGGTTCTTCTATTTTACAATGAAAACGGTGGTTTTTTTATGTCTTTCAGCTATTATTTACTATACTAGGTCCATTGTCCCAATTACTTGGGACGGGGCACCTGTCCCCTCGACCCGCTTTTTCTGTAATGTAGTGGTGCATAGCCAGTGATTGATTTAAATACTCTGCCGAAATGTGTGATGCTTCTGAAGCCTACTTTTTTGTAGATTAGGTTGACTTTCATTGAGGAGTGCTCCAGTAGCTTTTTGGCTTCTTTGATTCTTACACTGTTCAGATATTCAACGAAGGTAAAGCCTGTTGCTTCTTTAAAAAAACGACTTAAGTAATATGGACTAACGTAGAATTTCTCTGCCACTAAATTCAGTGACAAATCATTCATATAATGGTTGTTCATATAGCGGACAATTTCTGAGATTCTTTCATGCATTGGGCTTGGGTACTCCAATGATTCTATGCTGTTTTGTTTAACATGCCGGCAGCAAATAATGAGCAGTTGCAGCACCAAAGTCTGTGCGTACATCTCGAAACCCGGCATCTCGTCTATAATTTCCTGACTGACCTTCTGACAAAGAGATTCAATCCATAATTGCTCCTGAAGAGAACACCTGACAATGATGTACTCCTGTTCGAACAAGGGCTGAAATATTTCCTGATAAGCTTGATTTACTGAGCCCATAAAGTTTTCATGAATATTAACAATAAACCGCTCATACTTCGGCATTTCCGCATTCGTTGTCCGATGCAGGATATTAGGTGAAATGATGATTACATCGCCTTCTTGAACGACGAATGTCCGATCTTTTATAAAAAATTCCCTTTTACCTGACAGTAAATAATACACTTCAAACGTACTGTGGAAATGATTAGCCGGCATATGATGACTTAGCGCTTTCCGGTATGAGACTGTAAATGTTTCATCTTCATTCTTATATAAAAGATCTTTCAGTCTGCTTCCCCCCTCCATATACCAATTCATTTTTTATATTACACATATCTATTTCATATCCTGCAAAATATAAGAAGTTTTTATAAAATACTGCAAAAAATGTACATTTTATTGTGCTACCCTAATGTTAAACATATGAAGGAGGAATCATTAAGATGAGTACTTCAGAATCGAGTACATATGAACCATCAAATAAGACGTTAACTCCTATTCAATGGGCTGAAAAAGCATGTGAAACATTAATGGCTAAATTCGAACCGGAACTGCTTCCACCTGAGCGGTTTCACTATCATCAAGGTGTATTTTTATCTGGGATGGAAAAATGCTGGAGGCAGACAAATAAAAGTAAATACTATGACTATATAAAACGATGGGTAGACAGCCATATCCTTGCTGACGGAAGCATCATGAATTTTAATCCTGATGAACTCGATGATATACAGTCTGGTGTTCTTCTTTTTACCCTCTATGAGCAAACAGGAGATGAACGTTATAAAAAGGCATTGTTCAATCTAGTACCTTTATTAAAATCATGGAAGACGAATCCATCAGGGGGCTTCTGGCACAAAGAGCATTATCCGAATCAAATGTGGCTGGATGGCCTATATATGGCAGGACCAATTGCTGTCCAATTCGGTAAAACTTTTAATCAAAGCGACTATTTTGATATGATGACCTATCAAGCCATTCTTATGGAGAAGCACACAAAAGATCCGGACACCGGCTTGCTGTACCATGGCTGGGATGAAACAAAAGAAGCAAATTGGGCAGATCCTATTACCGGCTTGGCACCTGAATTTTGGGGCCGTGCTATTGGCTGGTACCCTGTGGCACTTTTGGAAATGTTTGATCATCTACCTGAGGATCATAAAGATAAACAAATGCTCACAAGTATCCTTCAAGACCTGCTCGTTGCATTAACTAAATACCAGGATTCTGACACCGGATTATGGTATCAAGTCATTGACAAAGGCAATCTATCAGACAATTGGTTGGAAAACTCTTGCACCTCGCTGTTTGTTCAAGCGATTGCGAAAGCAGTTCGAATGGGTTATCTAGATGCCAAGTATATGAAATATGCGTGGAAGGGCTACAATGGAGTCATTGATACATTGAAATATGACGAAAAAGGAAATCTTCTTATAGGCAATATTTGTATAGGTACAGGAATCGGTGACTATGCTCATTACATTGCACGGCCAACGAGCGAAAATGATTTACACGGTGCAGGTGCATTTATTCTGATGTGTGTGGAAATGAACCAAGCTAAAACAGTTTAAAAGCAAGTGAAAAACAGAGGCATAGGTCTCTGTTTTTACTTATTTTCTCTTATACATCCTATCCAACCCCAAGAGAATAGAGAGATCAAAACACCAAATACTTCTTTCCCACGAAATCCATTTCCCATAGAACAACAACTGTTAAAAATAAAAAAAGGCTGTTTTCGTAAACATTGTTGCTTTGTAATAAGTGTAGAGGTTGTTGATTTGAGCTCCAGACTGCTCGCTTTCCGTGGGGTGGACGGTGAGCCTCCTCAACGCTTTGCGTCTGCGGGGTCTCACCTGTCCCACAGCTCCCACAGGAGTCTCGCATATCCGTTCAAATCAACCCTATTTAGTTTTTTAAGTACTTATTTAAAACAACAATCTTTTAGAAACGAGCCTAAAAAAACATTCCACCCAACACGATAATGTGTGGAGGAATGTCCCTTTTTACTTTCTTAACTTCCCTGCTGAAATTGTTGCTTCACTTCCATCACATCTTGTTGTTCTGCTTCTGATGCTGGTGTGTAATAATTCCGTTGAACAGCTGCCTGGTATACTTCCCATTGCTTTTGTTCATCACTATTTCGAATTTGAATTAATGTATTTCGCAATTGTTGATTATTACATTGAGCGATCATTTGCGCGTAGCTTGCCAGGCTGGAATTTAGATTTGATAAGTAATCTGACACCATATCCTTTTCTTGTAGCATGATTTGTCCTCCTATCCTAAAAATGACATTAATTGTTGTTTTGTTTGTCTTGCACTGTTTGCATGGTTTTGAAGCATTGCTTTTATTTGTGGATCTTGACATTGCTGTGCATATGTATCAAGCTTTGTTGCACATGTTTCATGACCACCGATTAAGTGACGAAGATTTTGAAGCTCAAGCTCATTTAAATTTGCCATGACTGTTCCCCCTTCCTTTTTCATAATGTGTGCCTATCCGTTCCTTTTCATGTAATAATTGTAAAAATTCGATCACAAAAATTCCTGATAACGCTTTAAAATTTTAATTGTTTTCAAAAAATTTATATGATATAGTAATCAAGACTTATTAAAGAACTTTAAAAAGTAGTTTAAAAAGTTTAAGGCGGTGATATAGTGGATGAATTTATAGCTTCTCCTAAATCAATGAAGAAGATCATCTTTCGAGGTATTCGTAAAAGCCTTTTAGAACTTGGAAGTGCAACAAAACTTGAATTAAGCAATTTATTAGAAGTTAGTCTCCCGACAGTCAGTAAGTTCCTGTCGCAGATGGCAGAAGAAGGTGAAATTCGCTTAGTCGGATTAGATGAATCCAGTGGTGGTCGACGAGCAAAAAGATATACATACAACCCAGAGTTTGCCTTAGGTCTTGCGATTTTTTTGGAGAAATCAGAAACGAATTATACCGTTTTCAATTGCATAGGAGAAATAAAAGCACAAGGTAAAACTCCGAGTGTATTAGTGGATGATGGATTAGATTCATTAACTATGTTCATTGAAAAAATAATGACCAATCACCCCAAAATCAGTTCTATTGCAATTGGAGTCCCCGGCTCAGTTGAAAATGGAAAGATTTTTTATATACCAGGGTATGAGCAGTTTCAACACTTTAATTTAAAAGCCTACTATGAGGACCATTTTTCTGTACCTGTTATAGTTGAAAATGATATGAACGCTGCGGTTCTTGGATATCACAATACAAGTGGAATGAAAGACAGACAATCTCTTATCTATTTGTATTCAGGTAAAAATGGACCCGGAGCAGGGATTATGATAAATGGTGATGTCGTGCGCGGAAGTACATTTTTCTCAGGTGAGGTTTCATTTGTCCCAATATATGATAACCAAAATTTTCGACAAGCTCTAGAAAATAGTAGCGACTCGAAAAAATGGATCAATAAGGAATACGAATTGGATGCAATCGGTAGATTGATAGCCTCATTTGTCTCCATTATTAATCCTCATACGATTATTTTTTGTAACAATGAAATGGATAAAATGAGTTTAGATAAAGTTGCTATCAGCTGCTCTAAATACATACCTATTGAACATCTCCCAAAACTTACCGTAAGTAATTGGGAACAAGATTATTTAGATGGATTACAAAGTCTCGGACTTGATCTCATGCTAAATGAAACATCCACTTAAAATATAAAAAGGCGAGGTTTAATTATGGCAACATTCCTTTTAGTCATTATTTATTTGGCGTTTATTAGTTTAGGTTTACCTGATTCATTATTAGGAGTGGCATGGCCTGTGATGCAGACGGACCTATCCGCCCCACTTGAAACTGCCGGATACCTTTTTATGGCGATTGCCGGGAGTACCATTATCTCCAGTTTAATTAGCGGAAGTTTACTTAAACGGTTTGGGACTGGCAATGTGACATTTGTCAGTTGCTTAATCACTGCGTGCGCTTTGCTCGGATTTCATTTTTCTCCATCTGTAATTTGGTTATTCGTTTGCGCTATTCCCCTTGGGTTAGGTGCAGGCGCAGTTGATGCTGGATTAAACGATTATGTAGCAACACATTACAAAGCACATCATATGAGTTGGTTACATTGTTTTTGGGGAGTTGGAGCGACTCTCGGCCCTGTCATCATGGCCCAATTTATTTCAGGTCAACATTCTTGGAACAATGGCTATCTTGCTATCGCAGGTATTCAATTCCTGCTGGTGATCATCCTTTTGCTTACTTTACCTTTATGGAACAAAGTAACTAAAAAAAGCCATAAAGAATTAAACGAACTGCCCGGGGACAAAACAGATATAACCAATCACCTTGAAGAAGATATGAACGTAAAACCACTACAAATTAAAGGTGTAAAATTGGCTATGCTATCCTTCCTATTTTATTGTGGAGTTGAAGCCACAATGGGTCTATGGGGAAGCAGCTTTTTGGTTAATGTAAAGGAGTTAGATGCTGCAGTTGCCGCCCAATGGGTTTCCTTATACTATGGAGGAATTACAATCGGCCGATTTATAACAGGCTTTATTACGTTTAAAATGAATAATCTTACTCTTATTCGAGTTGGACAATTCATTGCCCTTGCAGGTGCCGTCCTTCTGTTCCTGCCATTTCCACCTATATTTTCGCTTATCGGCTTTATAATGGTTGGTTTAGGTTTAGCACCAATCTTTCCATGTATGCTTCATGAAACACCAGCACGATTTGGAAAAAAGCATTCGCAAACAATTATGGGCTATCAGATGGCCATTGCATATACAGGAAGTACCTTTATTCCACCGCTCCTTGGGTTCATTGCATCTAAATCAAACATCGGGATTTTTCCATTCTGTATTGTCATTTTCGTTGTCATCATGCTTTTAAGTTCAGAAAAATTAAATCAGTTAATGAAAAAGAAAGTAATGATAAATAAAGATACTAGCTCGACAATTAGTTCCTGATGCCGAGATCCTTTTCAAGTTATAGAAAGAAGGTCATACTATGAAAACTGAAAAAGAAAAAATGCTGGCGGGAGAAATGTATAACCCTGCAGACCCTGTATTAGTAAAGGAACGTGAGGTAGCAAGAAAAAAGGTTAGAATTTATAACCAAACATTAGAAACAGACGGAGAAAAACGCATTAAATTACTAAAAGAGCTACTCGGTTCTACTGGAGATAACGTCTATATGGAGCCAAATATCCGTTTTGATTACGGATATAACACATATGTTGGAGAAAACTTTTTTGCCAATTTCGATTGCACTATTTTAGATGTATGTGAAGTGCGATTTGGGGATCATTGCATGCTCGCACCCGGAGTGCAAATCTATACAGCAACACATCCCCTCCATCCAAATGAACGTAATTCCGGCAAAGAATTCGCAAAACCGATTACATTTGGACACAATGTATGGATTGGAGGAAGTGCCGTCATTAATCCGGGGGTTACAGTAGGAAACAATGTTGTCATCGCTTCAGGTGCGGTCGTGACGAAAGATGTACCGGATAATGTTGTGGTTGGTGGTAATCCCGCTAAGGTGATCAAACAAATTGACCTATAAGCAGCGTTGATACCAGTCATATTGAAGGCATCTATTCCTTATATTTCTAAGTGATTAAAAACGACCACATCAAAGGATTTGAGGTCGTTTTTTCTAATTTAAAGGTATAAAACCCACTTGAACTTATTATGATTTATTGCCACTCACCCATTCAATTGTGTTAGCAAGGAGTTGAGTAAAGTCCTGATCTAATAAGCCTTCTTTATTATGGGCAGGAGTAAGACAGCATACCCTCCCTTGACCATAATCATGGTACCAGCCTGCAAAAGAACTTCCATCTTCAGATTCGATACTAAAAAAACATTTGTTTCTTTTTCCTTTAGGTTAACAAAATAATGCTTCTGATTTGGTTTAAGTTCTCTTTGTACACTCCTCCTTCACCCGTATGTACGCGCGTTTATTAATAATGTTAATCCAAATTCACGTTATTGTTAACGCATACATTTTGATATATTCTAAAAATTTCAGTTATTACAGATTGATGAATAGACTACTTCATTTGTAAACAGTAACCCCTATTACCGGAATATAATTTAATATTTTTTCTGTATCTAAAAACTATAACAAAATTTCATAGCATATACATTTGTATTACCTCAAAAACATAAAAGAAACCTACCTTTATTGAAATATCTCTACTTTTCAGAGATTAGTAATCAACAACAGAGGTAGGTTTTCTACTATTATAATTATTTTCTGTTATAAAGGGATCCTCAATAAAATTTCACAAACGGTGTCGCGATATCTTCTGATCTATAATCATCTGGATCGATCTTCCATTGGTCTTCACCATGCTTCACCATTTGAATTTCAACGATCACTTCTTCAGCAGTTGTAACGTTTTTAAATTCGCTCCCCATTTTTTCAAAAACGAAGTTTAAAGCTTCTGCCTCAGTAGCATTCGGGTTTGACGTAATAAATTTTTCCATTTCCTGTTCCAGGATAGGTTGTAATGAAGGAACATCTAACGGTTTCCCTTTCAATTCAACAATCGCTTCTTTGCCATTGCTTGTTTGTGTGACGGTTGTTGCTCCTACTTTTTCTTTAAAAGCAGCTTTCATAGAATTTACCAAGCTGACCACAACTTTTTGATCAAGTTGGTCTTCAGACATGTATGTTGCACTTGAGAACCCTTCGATAATCGCAGCATCAAATTCTTCTAAGAGTGCATCTTTCTTTTCACCTGTTAACTTTTCAAATCTTGGATTATCAACATTATAAAATAAAATATCTAAGTAAGCAGATAAAGCTTTTGCCGGATCCTGTAATTTATCAGCTGTTTTTAATAGCTTTTCGTCAGCTCCATCAATTTCGATTTCAATTGGATCTTCCTCTTTGTCACCATATGCTAGAGGAGTGTAGACAAGTTGATATTGTTTACCTTTATCAACGATGTAAAATAAACTACCTTTAATTTTTTTACCTTCAGTAAGTCGAGTATATTCTAACTTCTGCTTGTAATCCTCTGGCTCACCTTCAGTTGCTTTTGTGTCACCTTGGTACAAAGCAAAACTAGGCGGTTCGATATCAATTGTTTCTTTTCGTTTATTTGTCATTTCAACATCAATTTTGAGTACAAGTTGATCCTCGGACACATTATCATATTCAGATGGAAGAGTATACTCAGCATTGTCCACCTTAATTTCAACAGACGAGTTTTCATTCTTCCCCGATTCTTTTTCTTTTTCTTCTTTACTTGTCGTTGATGATGAACAAGCAGCAGCAAGCATGATCACAACAAGCATTGATAATACAAGGCTAATTCTTTTTTTAATCATTATTCTCCTCCTAGGTGTAATTCGTGTAAAAAACACAACATCCATTATTCTAAAGAGATATTCCTTTATTTGGAATAGTTATTTATTACCTATTATAAATTTAAAATAGTTCAAAATACCCTCAAACCTAAATATTGTAAATTAACTATAGAGTAATAAACAAGTAATTGAAAAATCACTTAAAAACATTCGAAATCATAGATTTTACTCAATATTCATTAGTAATACATTCCATTTATCCTAGTAACACATTCGCCAGAAACGCGACATTTATCACATACAAATAAACCGTATTACCCATTTCCTCCTCTTTACACCGTATGCAATTATATATTTTTTCCTACAAACATAAACAATTAAATTCTTATGGTTCAACAACCTTAGATAACTATTCTATATTATTTCTCGAAAAACCATCTCAATTTGATATTTGTTTAATATCAAATCGAGATATATAATAAAATTAAGAAATCGGAAAAACGTTTACAGCAAACAAAAAATAAATTGCTTCTGATATTTTAAGGAGGAGTAAACATGAGCCAATTAGCGAGAGAAACCAAAGTCAAGGCATTATTAGCTAAGCAAAAATTCAATGAAAAAGAGATCTCAGACATGTCAGATGCACAAATTGAATATTATCACTGGCTCTATTTCGAAGATTCTGTTTACGATTATATGTAAATCTAAAAACCTTATATAAATAATCTAAGCTTTTGTACCTGGTGCAAAAGCTTTTTTGTTTGGAACAAAGGCATATTATTCATTGAAGGATCATATTATATTTGATACAATTTAATTGCACACAATATATAGATTGATTTTTTCCAAGGAGGAAGATGTATGAAAACCGTCTATGACTTCACTGTCAAAAAACCAAATGGCGCGAAAAAATCGTTAAAAGAATATGAAGGTAAACCTTTATTAATTGTAAACACAGCGAGTAAGTGTGGACTAACGAAGCAATTTAGCGGACTTCAAGAACTCTATGATAAATTTAAAGATGATGGTCTGGAAATTTTAGGATTTCCTTGTAGCCAGTTTAATAATCAGGAATTTGATAATATAGATGAAACAACAGAGTTTTGTCAGCTGAATTACGGTGTCTCCTTCCCTATGTTTGCCAAAATTGATGTAAATGGCGAAAACGCAGAACCTCTATTTTCATACCTGAAAGAACAAAAGAAAGGTGTTTTATCCAAAGACATTAAATGGAATTTCACTAAGTTTCTGATCGATAAGAATGGTCAAGTGGTAAAACGATATGCTCCAACGACAGAACCTGCGAAAATAGAAAAAGATATTACAGATCAATTCTAACAAAGAGGCAGAGAATTTATTCTCTGCCTCTTACCGTTACTCACAGCAAGCACTAAAAACAATATTACGCAACTTTCTAGTTAGCGGAGTTGTACCTGAATCTTTTTTCTGCATCATAAATAAAAAGGTTAGATTTTCTTTTGGACAGTTAATGAAATAACAGCCAAGCCAACCGTCCCAGCCATATTCGCCAAGGCTTCCTATACTTGCAGATTGACTTGGATCTGTTAATACACGCATAAAGTTTCCGTAGCTGTATCCTCGTTGGCCCCATAAGTCAAAGCCTTTTTGCTGTTCAGTGTTTAATGTAGCTGAAGTTAAAAAGCTGACTGTTTTCGGACGTAATAGTTGAGTGCCCTCCAATGTTCCTTGGTTCATCAGCATTTTCGCAAATTTTGCATAATCATCCACTGTTGAAACTAAGCCTGCTCCACCAGATTCAAAGGCGGGATTTCGATCCATATGATGAATAATTCCTAAGTGATTGCCCGTATATAGCTCTAAACCTCCCTCTTCAGAATTTGTATACGTTTTCACAAGACGGCTTCTTTTTTCTTCAGGAAGCCAAAATCCTGTGTCATTCATTTGGAGAGGATCAAATAATTCCTTCCTCAAGAATTCGCCAAATTTTTGTCCGCTTACGACTTCAATGACTGCACCTAATACATCTGATGAGGTTCCATATTGCCAGGAAGAACCAGGCTGGAATGCTAGAGGTACTTTTCCTAATTTGTTCATTGCTTCAATAGTACTCAATGGCGAATCACCTAAAAGCTTACGATCTATCTCTTCAAACACAGCGGCTGTTCCTTGTCCTTCTTGATCATCCCCGCCATAGACTAATCCAGACGTCATGCTGAGTAAATCATGGAGAGTAACTTCGCGTTCGACTGTTATAAGCTTTCCATTCTTTTCAACCATTTGATACTTAAATCCATCCAAAAATTGACTGACAGGTTCATTTAAATCAATCTCCCCCCGTTCAACCAGAATCATAGCCGCAGCTGCAGTGACCGGCTTTGTCATCGAGTATAAACGAAAAATAGAGTCTCTTAAAATAGGCTTGTTCGCTTCTATATCAGCAAAACCGTCTTCATGGTAAAAAATTTCTTCTCCCCTTTTTAGCACAAGAAGGTTCGCACCTGCGATGTCCTGATTATCTAGGCTTTTTCTTAAAGCTTTTTTGATCTGATTACTAACGTTTTTATCTATCAAACCAATCTTCTCCTCTATAAACGATTTTATGTATAGTTGAATTTACACAGTAAAAAGAAGGGAAAGATTCCCTTCCAAATTTTAAAAGTACAGAAATTATAGACTTTTGTACGAGGTTTTGGTGTCTAGCTCCAGGTACCTTGCGCTTTTCCTATTTCATATACCGGTATTCCATCAAACTATTTAATATAGAAATCTCCTGCAATAATTCTTCTCCAACATTTGTTTCCAATACCTTTTTCCGCTCTAATTCTTTATCAACGATTCTTTTAACAGACAATACATCTGTTCCATTTAGTAATACATCGTCTTTAGAATTAAAATGTTTATGTGCAACGAGCTGCATGCCGTAGGAATTATACAATAATGTGTATCCCGCAATTCCTGTAGTAGATTGATAAGCTTTAGAAAAACCACCATCTATTACAATCATTTTACCGTTTGCCTTGATCGGATTTTCTCCTTCAATTTCTTTTACAGGGGTATGTCCATTTATGATATGACCTTGATCTGGATTAAGATTGAATTCTAATAGGATTTTCCGGCAGATTTCTTCATTTTCTCGTAAATAGTAATATGGATTTTTCTGCTCTTTATGTGTTGCCTTATCTTTAATAAAATAACGTTCAAATGTTGTCATCGCTCGTTTACCAAAGAGTGAGGAATATTCTCCTGTCCATAAATACCACACCATATCTGTCGCTAGGTCATCCGTTTTTTCAGGGTGTGCAAAGGAATAACGTAGATAACGCTCAAACACATCTAGTAATTCACGGCCTGCATATGTTTTCCCTTCAATGACCATCCCTTCCATTTTCCCGTCTTCATCTAAAGGAATACAGCCATGTATCAATAAATTTCCATTATATTTCAAATAAAGGCTGCCTTTTTTCATGAGAAAATTCATATGTCTAGCCAATTTTTCCGAATGCTGAACAGAGAATAAGAGCTTGTCTATTACTTGCTTTTCTTCCTCTAATAATTGATCCGGCTGCTCAGGATTAACCGTTGTAAAACACGAATTTTCCAACGGATAAGTTTTTCCACGTATTGTTATTTCGTTATGTTCAAAGTCGATTTCTTCAAGCAAAAGTCTTTCTGACATATTAAATCCGGGACGTCTTTTAATGATTGGACTTTCAAGCTTGAATTGAATCATGGCAATGGCTTGATGAATTTTAGTAATTTGCAGTTTTTCTTCATCTGAAACGTGATCATCAGGTTGAACTTTCGGTCTGAAAGCCGGATTGTCATTGTAATATTTATCTGCTAGATTCATAAGCGGTCGCAGATTTATTCCATATACATCCTCGATTATGTCAAGATTGTTATAGCGTGCACAAATTCGAATAATATTAGCTAGACAAACCTTAGAGCCTGCAAAAGCACCGATCCATAAAACATCATGATTTCCCCACTGAATATCAACAGAATGATAGTTAATGAGGGCTTCCATTATTTTATCAGGCTCCGGTCCACGATCATAAATATCCCCAACAACATGGAGATGATCCACTACTAAACGCTGAGTCGTATATGCCAGACCGATAATGAGCTTATCAGCTTGTCCAAGCGAAATAATTTGTTCAACAATGCTTGTATAGTAAGGTTCTTTAAAATTCGTAAACTCATCAGTTTTGTATAAGAGTTCCTCAATAATATAAACAAATTGACTAGGCAATGCTTTCCGTAATTTTGAACGAGTATATTTGGAAGAGGCATAGGAAATCAGCTTGATCATCCGTTCAATGATGACGGTGTACCATTGGTATAATTCTTCTTCATTGCTAAAATGATTTTTCATCAGCTTGATTTTATCTTCAGGGTAATACACTAATGTCGCAAACTCTTTTATTTCTTTTTCAGTTAACACCTTTTTATAGATGTCTTCTATTTTCTCTCTTACCTTCCCTGAGCCATTTCGCAAAACATGTTGAAAGGCCTGAAACTCTCCGTGTAAATCACTGACAAAATGCTCTGTACCCTTCGGAAGATTCAAGATCGCTTCAAGATTAATAATCTCAGTAACTACCTTTTCCTCACGATCATACTTCTGCGCTAATAAATCCAAGTGTTTTGTATGCAAATCATGTATCCCCTTTCACTACTCTCTCTTTATTATACAAAATGGTGGGACGGAGGGACAGGTTCCTTGTCCCAATTCATCGTATTCTTTAGAATTTTATTATATAAGATTAAGAAAATTTGGATTATTTTTATTTTAGAGGTCATTTTGCAGGGGGTCAATAGAAAATGCAATGTGGTTGGTCCATTAGGACAGGTTCCTTTAACCAAAAAAATAGGGACAGTGAACCTGTCCCTCTGACCCATTATGAAAACAGGTCCTTTAGGCGTGCCCAGAATCCTGTTTGTTCTTTTGTTGTTTTTTCTGGTTTTTCTTTTTCTTCTTTTTTGATGCTTTCTGTTTTTATGACAAATTGAACGGAGTTTATTTGTTGGTTTTTAGGCGATACGAAGGATACCGCTTCGAAGTCGGATTTGTCATAGTCTGCGATCATTTGATCCACTTCTTGTTTCATTTGTTCAGGTAAATCACTTGTCGATTCATAAAGTTCACCTGTTCCGTCATGTAGCTTGCCTACACCGTTTTCCAATTCGTCAGTTCCATTTGAAAGTTCTTCAATACCCATGTGCATCTTCGTATAGGAGTTTGACAATTGATTTACTCCTCCTGAATACTCTACTAGACCTGAGTGGAATGCACCATAATTGGAAGAAAGTTGGTTGATTCCTTCTTGTAACTGCGCAAATGATTCTGCAACTTCCATTTGTTCAAGTGAGGAAGAAATGCCATTTGCTGTTGTATCAAGATTGATAGCCATTTCTGATAAGGCACCGTTAACTTGGCTTAATGTCACATCTACTGCGTCAAATGATTCTTTTACAGCCGAATAGGTTCCCTTTGCCGTACGGGCGGCAGCATATGTTTCAAGTAATTGATTTAGTACTTGTTGATCTGCTCCGCTATTGTATAACGCTTGAGTTTGTTCTTCTGTCAATTCATATTCAGGAATAGCTTCCATTGCTTTATTTAACTCATCGTATGCTTTGGCGTAGTTATCATTAAATGTCTTTAAGCCATCTGACGTATCTCTTAGCCCGCCTGAAATTTGACTGAGCCCATCTTCAAGCTTTTTAAAATCACCAAGACCCATATCCTCTGAACCGCTGCCGCTAAGAGATGTATTTAATGTTTCGAGTGCCTGCTGAATGTTTTTGGAAGCATTGATCAGTTCAGTTGACGACCCATCTATTTTTGACATTCCTTCTTTAAATTGAGACGAACCGTTGCCCAATTCATGTACGCCGATATTGAGTTCCGATACTCCATCCTTTAAGTCACCAACACCATTGTTAATGTCCTTTATAGCATCTGTTAAAATTTCCATATCGCCTGTCATGTCATCAATATTCGGTGCATCAATTGGCATGGAAGATGGAATAGCTGTGATATCGATGCCTTCCATTTCAAAATGAAGAGCATCTGCTTCAACTGTCAGTTTTTCCTCTTTTTCAGGCATGACGGTAAATGTTACTTGTTTGTTTTTTCCGGCATTTGCCAGCATCCCGTCAGGTGCCTTAATATTGCTATATTTATCGGTATCAAGGGAAAGTGAAATTTGTAATAAGTAATTTTCAAAAAATATCCGATTCACTTGTTCATTAGCTGATGTTCGAATCTCAATTTGTACATGGCCCTTTTTTCCAGCCAGTTCATCAGGGTTTATTTGCTTGCCATCTAGTATATAAGAAATGGAAACATCCCATGGCAAAGGCTCTTCCTTCATATTACCTTGATAATAAAATTTCCCTTTCGAATCAGCTGTTAATTGAACCGAATTGTTTGTTTGCTTCATTTCTGTTAAGTCTGTTAGGTTTTTCAAGCTTGTATATAGCCCATAATCAACTATTTCACCAGGCTTTTCAATATCTAAGATGTTGACCACATATGCCTCTTGTCTTTCTCCGGTCGCACTTAGCTTGGCATAGACAACTTCATCTTTAGATGAGATTTCTCCTTTTTCTTGTGAAGAATCACCAATTGATTTGCTGTCATCTGTAGCAGCCGTAACATGTAGTGAAGGAACCAAGAAAATAGTTGTTGTCAAGACAAGTAGAAATTTACTTATGCTTTTTTTCATCATTTCTTCTCCTTATAAAAATGTGCTTTTAACGTTGTTTTTGCAATTAGCTTATCGAAGACAATGAACATAGCCGGCAGGAAGATCACGACCATAATAAAGGCAAGTAATGCCCCTCTTCCCAGCAATAACCCGATAGAAGATACAATTGGGTTCGAGGATGTAATCCATAAAATAAACCCTACACTTGATAAAATGGCACCTGAAATTCCAATCGAAAATATCTTCTCATCCAGTGTTTTTTTCATGGCTTCCAGTGCTGTCATTTCTTCACGATATTCTTTATAAGCATCTGTTAAAAGGATCGCATAATCAACTGTTGCCGCAAGTTGAATAATACTAATCAAAAGATAGCCGACATAAACTAATGCAGAATCTGTAAAATAAGGAACCGAAAGATTAATCCAAACAGATGTCTGAATCGTCAAGAGTAGCACTATCGGAATCGAAATCGATTTAAACGTTACGATCAGGACGATCGCAATCGTAATGACGGTCAAAAGATTTACCAATGTATTGTCTTTTTGAACCGTATTTTTTATATCATATAATGTCACACTTTCCCCAACTGAATAGACATCGTCATAATATTGTTTAGCCGTACTGTTGACTTGTTCAATTAATTGAAATGCCTCTTCTCCCTCGTTTTTTGTTTCAGTTTGAAGAATGAACCGACTATAATTTTCTGAATAAAACGGTTCTGTCACAGACGGATCCAAATACTCCGGAGGAATCGCGGAACTTACTGTATTCACATAGGCAAGAACACTTGATACATGTTCAATGCTCTCTAACTCTTGGACAAGCTCATCTTCTTTGGCAATATCTCCTTTAGGAACAAACAGGACAAGCGGTGTACTCTCACCAAACTGTTCTTTTATTTTTACGATATCACTTCCTACTCTTGTATCTTCAGGCTGATCACCGACACCGTAGATGAAATTTGTCTGACTCTGTGCCAAATACGCCGGTACAATTAGTAATAAAACAATAAGTAAGCTTGGAATTTTCATTTTCACCAAAGCATTGCCTTTGTTTTTAATACTTGGCAACAATGGTTTATGCTTTGTCTTGTCGATCCATTTATAAAATACGAGCGTTAATGCTGGTAAGAACACCATTACACTTATAAAACTTAGTAAAATTCCTTTTACCAGGTTGATCCCTAAATCGGACCCAATCTCAAAGTTCATAAATGATAGTGCGATAAACCCAAAGAAAGTTGTTGACGCACTTGCCGTTATCGCTGAAAAAGATTTTTTCATTGCAAGCTGCATGGCTTCCTGTGGATCTGTTGTTTTCCTACGATAATAAGAAAAACTATGTAGCAGAAAAATCGCATAATCAAGTGAAACGGCAAGCTGTAAAATCGGGGCAACCGACTGGGTCACAAAGGAAACTTCTCCAAGAAACATATTGGTACCCATATTAATTAAAATAGACACACCAATAGCGGTTAAAAATAATACCGGCTCTACCCAGGAACTTGTTGAAACAACTAAAATAATAATAATAATTGGTACTAATAAAGCTGCAGCATACATAGATTCTGTTCCGGCCATTTTTTGTTGTGTAGCCGTATTAAGAGATTCCCCTGCCATCGCATTATCTTCCCCAATAAGTTCATAGATTTCATCTGTAATAGCGACTTCATCACCATCACGGATACTGAATGAAAATAATGCTTTTTCGTCCTTATAATACGTTTCTACAACCTCTTCATCCGCCATTTCGAGCGGCGCTTTTATATCGATCGCATCATCTAACCATGTCACATCTGACACACCATCAATGGCAGCTAATTCTTTTTTAAAAGCAAGAGCTTCCTGAATGGACACATCATTGATCATCACACGGTTAGACGGAACACTTCCCTCAAATTCCTGCTCCATTATGTCCATTGCTTTCGTTGACTGGGCATCTTCCGGCAAGTAATCTGTCATATCATAGTTTACTGATACTGTTAAGGATGCTAAGGAACAAATGATTGTCAGGACCATAAACGTGATCACTACTGCTTTTTTGTGTTTAATAATTCGTGCTGCAATATTTATAAGATTTCACCCTCTCTTGCCATTTTTTCTTTTACACCCTATCATTATATGGACACGGTGTTGGCTATTCAACAATCAGTTATGTAACATCCGTTAGTTGAACAACACATATTTAAAATATGTTGGATAATGTATAAGAAAAGGTGATTTTCATGTCTAGTTCTAAACTGGATCGACGGAAAAAATATACTCAGATGGTCTTAAAGGATAGCTTAATGAAGCTTTTAAAAGAGAAACAAATTTCTTCCATAACAGTGAAGAAAATATGTGAACATGCTGATATTAATCGTTCGACATTTTATTCCCATTATAGTGACCAATTTGATCTCCTTGATAAAATAGAAGATGAAATCATTGAGGATTTAACTGGCTATTTAAATCAATGTCATTTTGAAAATGATGAAGATGATCTTCAGATGATCGAAAAGCTTCTAGAATACTTTGCTTCAAAACATGAAGTGTGCCAAACACTCCTTAACGAAAATAGAGATACGACATTTCAAAAAAAAGTGATGGTTTTCGCTCAAGATTTCTTTATGAATCATTGGAAGGCTGAAAAACAACTCAGTGAAGAACTCTCAATGTATGTCAGTACGTTTATTATAAGTGGAAGTATATACGCAACGAAAACCTGGCTAAATAACGGAATGGACAAATCACCAAAAGAAATGGCTGAACTCATTAACCATGTCATTAAATACGGCCTCTATGGAAAGTAGCGTGTTTCACTGGTTTATATTTCCCTTAACATTCTAAGAAATCTCTGACCGATTTTTATATAAAACAATCATTCTATGTATAAATAACAATTCTATATTAGTTTTCGCAAAATCATATCAAATTGATATTTGTTTTATCTCAATTCGAGATATATAATAAGTATAAGAAATTAAGGAAAGCGATTACAACATAACAACAACAAAAGATTTATTCTTGGTTTATACATAAGGAGGAATTTAAAAATGAGCAAAGTAGCCAGGGATTATAAAGTAAATAAATTATTAGACAAACAAAAATTTAGTGAAAAACAAATTTCCGAAATGTCAGATGCACAAATTGAATATTACCACTGGCTCTATTTTGAGGATTCCGTTTACGATTATATGTAAATATTAAACGATCGATATATATAAAAGCGAACATCTGTGATGATGTTCGCTTTTTTTGTTTATCCCCAAATCTCTTTAGAAATGTCAACGATATATTTTAGCTTCTCCCATTGTTCCTCTTCCGTTAGGATATTTCCATGGTGTGTGGAAGCAAAGCCACATTGTGGGCTGATACAGATTTGCTCTAGTGGTACATATTTTGTTGCTTCTTCCACACGCGCTTTAATGTTTTCTTTATCCTCTAACTTACCATGCTTTGAGGTGAATACACCGAGAACAACTTGTGGTCCACCATTTGGGATGTGTTCTAATGGCGCAAAATCTCCAGAACGGTCATCATCATATTCTAAGAAAAACCCGTTTACTTTTTCTTTTGCAAATAATGTTGGCGCGATTTTAGCATAACTGCCTTCAAATGCCCAGGTAGAACGATAATTTCCACGGCAAAGATGCGTTGTGATAATAAGGTCTTCCGGTTTATCTTCTAATACACCATTTGCCACACGTAATGCTAAGTCAATTAATTGTTCTCGGGAATAACCACTATCATTAAATGGAATTTCCGGTGCGTTTAGCCCGGCAATGTATACATCGTCAAGTTGCAGATAACGGCACCCGGCATCATAAAAAGCTTTTATAGCATCACGGTAAGTTTGGATCACATCATTTGTGTATTCTTCAATGTCTGGGTAAATATCCAGATTACGGATCCCGGCATTAAATAATTGGTTTGGACTAGGAATCGTTTGTTTTGCAACAGCCCGGTCTCCAACAATCTCCTTAAATTCAATGAACTCTTTTACATGTGGATGGTCATGATTAAAGGAGATTTTCCCCGTTACTCGTACATCATATCTTTCGGTTTCTTCTCCATTAAATTTGAAACCATGTCCCGGTACATACCCTTCAACACCATGTAAATGTTCTAAAAAGTCTGTATGCCAAAATCTGCGGCGGAATTCTCCATCTGTTACTGCTTGTAACCCTACTTCAATTTGCTTGTCCACAATTTTTTTAATTTCTTCTGTTTCAATCGTATGTAATTGTTGAGCAGTAATTATTCCTTCTTGAAAATCCTTTCTTGCATGATGAATTCTCTCAGGTCGCAACAAACTTCCTACGTGATCTGCTCTAAATGGCGCTTTTACTAATGTTTTTGTCATATCTATTTCTCTCCTTTTTGGGGTATTAGTACCTGCAGCATAACTTTCTGTTAACACAAAAACCCCTCTTCCAAAAATAAGAAGAGGGATCAGTTAGCATCATTATACCTGCTCCTCTTATCTCTATAGCTTCACGCTACTGGAATTGGCACAGTACTTTTGAAAGTCCGCTGCCGAGGTTTCAAAGGGCCAGTCCCTCCACCTCTCTTGATAAGAATATATCAAAATATTAAGTTATTATCCTTACTATACAGTTATTATTCATCCATTGTCAATCGTTTGAGGTGTAGTTTTCCAAAATCCGACTTTTTCTCCTGTTCTCTAATGCCCTATCAACCTATTTTGCTTGGAAAAGGAGACGCTTTCACTTTATGTTAGACTGTTGCTTACTAACAATTGTTTTACTAAAAGATGAAACATGATCATTGATAAACTGACAGCCACAGCACTTACTATAATATCTTATTCCTATCAAATGTTTTGCCTAATCCTCTCACACTTCTTACTGATCTCACCCTCAATCAATGTACCTGTTACAGGACAACTGGTAAAAGCTTTTACTGAAACTCCTTACATCACTTTAAAGCATAAATGAGTGTGTCATCATGGGCCTTCTACCTAGAGAAGATATGAAGCGTTTGAGGAAGAAGCATGAGAATAAAATTAATGCTTAACAAGTTAAAAGCTACCCAGCGTTGTAACATACAGAGGGTAGCTTTTAACTTTTACTTCTCTTCTACTGCATGTCCACCAAACTCATTTCTTAAAGCGGCAACAACTTTACCAGTAAACGTATCGGTTTCAAGGGAACGGTATCTCATCATTAATGAAAGAGCAATAACAGGTGTTGCTGCCTGGAGATCTAATGCCTCCTCTACTGTCCACTTTCCTTCACCGGATGAGTGCATAATCCCTTTAATTCCATCCAACTTCGCATCTTTAGCAAAAGCGTTCTCAGTTAGTTCCATTAACCACGAGCGAATAACTGACCCATTACTCCACACTCTTGCTACTTGTTCATAATCATAATCAAATTGGCTTTTTTCCAGAACCTCGAAACCTTCACCAATTGCTGCCATCATCCCATATTCAATCCCGTTGTGAACCATTTTTAAATAGTGACCACTCCCTGATTTACCTGTATACACATATCCTTTTTCAACAGATGTATCCCGGAAGATCGGTTCCACGATTCCCCAAGCTTCTTGGTCTCCACCAATCATGTAGTTGGCACCATTGCGGGCACCTTCCATTCCTCCTGATGTACCAACATCAAGGTAGCTGACACCAACTTCCTTAAACTCTTCATATCTGCGCATTGACTCTTTATAATGGGAATTTCCCGCCTCAATGACAATATCACCGTCAGATAGCAATGGCTTTATGTCCTGAATCACTTGATCAACGACTTTATGCGGGACCATGATCCAGACAATTCTTGGATGTTCTAGTGATTGTACCAATTCATTTAAATTTGTCGTTCCATGTGCACCATATTGTTTGATTTCTTCTATTGCTTGTTCATTAATATCAAACGCAACAACTTCATGATGGTGATCAATTAAGTTTTTGCTAATATTTAGTCCCATTTTTCCTAAACCAATTAATCCAACTTTCATCAAAATCACTCCTACTGATCTAGTCTATGATCTGTACTAAGATGTTCGTCTGCCGGCACTAAATAGTGCTTCATTTCTCCATTCTCATCTATTTCTTCTTTTTCGTTTTTATTGTTAATTGACCACCAAAAGAATCCGTCTTCTTCAAGTAATATGTGAGCGGCGTTTGGACCATATGATCCCGATGGGTATTCATGTAGTGGGACTACATTTTCCTTAAAAGCTTCTAAGATCGGTTGAACCAGCTGCCAAGATAATTCAACTTCTTTCCAATGAGCGAAGAAAGTAGCATCCCCTTCTAATGCATCTACTAATATGTTCTCATATGCCTCCGGAATATCCCTCTGTTCTGGAGTAAAGTCAACATGTATTGGTTCAATTTCCCCTTCTTTCAACGGATTTCGGCTATTTAACTGTAATGACACTTCACTTTCCGGGTTAATTCCGATTTCCAATAGATTAGGTTCTGTTTTTTTATTATATTTTGTCAAAGGATTTTTAAATTCGATTACGATCCTTGTTGATTTTTCCTTCATACGTTTCCCTGTGCGAATATAAAACGGAACACCTTTCCATAAAGAATCATCAATCCAAAGGCGGGCTGCGATGAATGTATCATTTGTTGAAGACGGATCCACCCCGGGTTCCTTCTTATAACCCATTACTTGTTCACCATTTATCTCCCCTGGTCCGTATTGACCCCTAATTACTTCTTTGAATACATCCTCTTTTTTTATAGGACGTACAGCCTCCAGGACCTTTCTTTTTTCTTGACGAATGTTTTTCGCAGAAAAACCGTTTGGAAAATGCATGCTGAACATCATAAGCAATTGAAGTAAATGATTTTGCACCATATCACGAATGGCCCCTGCTTTTTCGTAATACGCAGCCCGCTTCTCGACTCCAACTATTTCACTTGCTGTAATTTGGACATTTGCAATATGCTCATTGTTCCATAGAGCCTGCAAAACAGGATTCGCAAATTCCAATGTTTCCAAATTTTGAACCATTGGTTTTCCTAAGTAATGATCGATTCTGTAAATTTCTTCTTCATCAAAAACACGTGATAATTTTTCATTCAATTCTCGTGCAGAAGCCACATCATGTCCAAATGGCTTTTCAATAAGAAGTCGCTTCCACCCATTTGTTTGAACGATTTTAGATTCTTGTAGCTTTTTAACAATTACGTCAAAAAACTGAGGAGCTACCGAAAGATAAAACAGTCTGTTTTCCGGAATATGTAATTTAATTTCTTCTGATTTGATTAAGGATAACAATCTTTCATACTCTAAACCTTTTGTCACATCAACCTTACAATATCGAATGAGATGAAGAAAATCACTTATTTTTGGATCACTTGATGAGTGATGTGAGAATGAATCGATTGATGATTTAACATGATTGTGAAACTCAGCATCGGTATATTCAGTTATACTCGAACCTATAATTGAAAATGGGGTTGGCAGCTTTTGGCTAAGAAATAATTCAAATAAAGCCGGAATGATTTTTCTTTTAGCTAAATCTCCAGTAGCTCCAAATAAGACAAATGTTGAACAATTCATTACCCGCCCTCCATAAAAACTCACCTTTTACCTTGTAGTCTGTCCAGTTTATTCCGATTTATCTAATTTACTTTTGACCACGCCAAAAAATCCTTCATGCCAGCACACAAAGGATTTTCTTTTCTAATAAGTATCATTTATAAACCTTGAAAAATCAACCGAATCCCTACAACAACGAGGACAAGTCTTAAAATGACAATAACTGTTCCGTCTTTTAGGCGACGATTAATAAAAGCACCTGCTTTCGCACCAATCCAAGCTCCTGGTGCTAACACAAGAATCCATAGCCACTCAACATTCCCAAGCTGAATATGTGCAATTGATCCAACAATCGAAGACAAAAACACCATAAACATCGAAGTTGCCACCGCAATGGAGGCAGGAAATCTGAATAATAAAAGCATCGTGGGTACCATTAAGGAACCACCGCCAATTCCAAATAAACCGGACAAAACGCCAACGATAAAAGCAATCAAAACTGCAAGTAGAGGTTGAAATTGCAAGAAGTGCTCATCACCCTGTTTATCTCTATACGTATAAGTAGTACCAACTTGATTTGTATTCGGCTTCAAATACTTTTGAACACTTAGGAGGAGTGAAATGAAAATAACAAAAGTTCCGAAGAATATGTAGAAAAGATGTAATTCAATTGTTTTATTAATCAATGCTCCCACAAAAGCTCCAGGCCCGCTTCCGATAAAAAAAATCATTCCTGCCTTAAAGTAAACTGTTTTTTGCTTCATATAACTTAGTGTTGAAGAAAGTCCTGTAACAATTAAAATGATCATTGAGGTCCCAACAGCAAGTTGTGGTGTTATGGACGGCAATAGATTTGTATAGTTTCCAATAAACAGTAATGCAGGTACGATAATAATTCCTCCGCCTAATCCGACAAGGCTACCGAGCATTCCTCCTGCTAGACCAATAAAAAATAATAAAACCAACAGCATATGTAAATCTCCCTTTAAGATTTCAACTTTTTACCTACTATGTAACCCGCATAAAATATGACAAGTGTGTAACCCAAAACCAGCAAAATTGATGTAGGAATAGACTTAGCAAACGTAATAAGAACAGCAGATAACTTTATTAGCTGTGGAAGCAATTGATCAATAGTTGATAAATAATAGACATGAACAATGACCAAACAAAAAACAATGATAAAAATCGGACGAAATAACTTAATAATAGTCCTTTCTTTATTACCTTTTTTATTTGCAGTTTTTCTCACCACAGCCACAACCCTGCACCTCTTTCTATCATTCTACTGATTCTAGTATGAAGGATTGATATATCTTAAGCAAGAAGAACAGATTTGAACTGTTTGAAAGTAGAAACTTAAAAATAAAAGCGACCCATTATAAAAGAGTCGCTACCTAATTAAGATTATCCTAATGGGATTCTTCCGCGGCCATCGCTTCAGCCTTGGTAGTATGAACTGTACCAAATGGATGGTTTGGAGGAGCATAAATTGAATAAAGCTTTAATGGAGTATTTCCTGTATTAATGACATTATGCCATGTTCCTGCCGGTATCAAGATAGCAAAGTCATCATACACATTTCGTTCGAAGCTTAAATTATTTTTGTTTTTTCCCATTCGAACAAGTCCTTGCCCTTGTTCTATACGTAAAAATTGGTCAACATTTGGATGCATTTCCAATCCAATATCCTCACCGGCATTAATACTCATTAATGTAACCTGTAAATGTGTTCCAGTCCAAATAGCTGTACGAAACGTATTGTTTTGCTTGGTTGCTTCATTAATATTCACAACATATGGCTTAGCTCCGTAATCTGCTATTGCCACTCTTTGATTTGAAAATTGGTACGCATTTCTCACATTGGCTTGTTCAGTTACATTTGGGTATGTCCAATAGACAGACTGTCTTCCATAAGTAGGCATCTGTGAAGGAACATAGTATGGATATGGATTTTGATATGCATAAGGAACAAAGTACATTGATCTTTCCCCTTTCCTAGGTTCTAACCTATCCTATGCAATCGAAGATAAAATGTACTTTAAATTACTCTCCATAATCTCAGTCAAACCTATTTATTTTCCTCACAATATACTCCGCATCATATCCAATCCCTTGTAGTAAAGCCGAACCACGGCGATATTGCCATGGAAGACCGATAAAATATAACCCTTTAATTGTTGTTACACCACGGGTATGTATGACATTTCCTTTTTCACTTATTACATGATTTATGTGCAACCAAGAAAAATCCGTTTTAAACCCTGTAGCCCATATGATATTTTGAACTTCGAGTTCTGTTGTGTCCTCGAAAAACAGTTTATGTTGATTTACATCAATTACACGGTTTTTCAACTTGATGGTATCTTGTTTTATCGCTTCTTTTAATTCAAATCCAAAAATAGGGTCCCCTCTTTTTTGGATGAGCCTCCCTATTAAAGAACTATTCGATGCTTTTAAAATGCCGATTTTATCAAACCACCAGAAGATACTTTTTTGCCTGAGTATTAGGGGTAAATAACTTAATTTCTTACTAACAGCTAAAAATGTCTCTCTTTCTTTCGATAACTCAACAGCAATCTGTGCCCCACTGTTTCCGCAGCCAACCACAAGAACATTTCCATCTGTTAGTTGTTTTGAATTTCTGTATTGTGAAGAGTGAAGTTGGTTAATGTTTACTTTCTTAGATAATGCAGGCATTGATGGTATCTGAAAAGGACCTGTTGCGATGACAAGATTTTCTGCAGTATATACATTATTTTTTGTCTTAATTATAAAATGACCTTCCTTTTCTGATACACTCACAACTTCTGATTGAAAACGAATCGGTATATTATATTTCACTACATACTTCTGTAAGTAATCTGCAACTTCAGCTTTTGTTGGAAAACCATGTGATTCTCCCTGAAACTTCATACCTGGTAAGGTACTGTACATGCGGGGAGTAAATAATACTAACGAATCATATCTTTCTTTCCAACTTTCTCCGACCTCATTCCCTTTGTCTAAAATGAGAAAGCTTTTATTAGATTGTTTTAAATAATATCCAACGGCAAGCCCTGCTTGACCAGCACCTATTATGATTGTGTTGTACAACGCATACACCTCTTTTATATGAATAAATGCTCATATAAACATAATAACTGGAGATATTTGGTTTTACAATAGTTTTGTTTTATATAATACAGGTAGAATTTCGTCGAATTTTGTCTAATCGAAAATATATTCTTATAATCGAAAATAAAATAGTAGAATCGTACAATATCTGGCGATAATCGTTAATATCCTATTAAAATCGTAAATAAACTGTGTCATTTGTCAATTTCTATGTACTTTTGAAAAACCAGTGATTAAAAAACAAGTTAAAAAAGCAACTGCTGTAACAAAAGTGGCAAAGAATAGACCAATAAATCTCATAAACGTGTCTTCACCGGGATATTGAGGCTCTAGCGTCATCATCATATAGATAAAAATAATTGTTAATAGGAAGTAAAAGCTACTGCCAACAGCTCCAAGTTTCAGTCTGTTACCTTTTGTTCCTTCCCAAGCTTTGTTGATCACAATCCAAACATAAACACTTAAAATTACCGCTAAACACATAATCACTAAATGTAAATATGGAACCATGAGAAACATAAGGCCATACAACAAACCGCCTGTAAGGAAAAATAAACCGGCGTTTATTCCAAATAAATTTAAACCTACTAACCAATGATTCTGAAACCACCCGAATTTTCTCATTCTTTCAACAAATGAATGGTTTTCAGGTATTATTCCTCTTAACCGATTCTTAAAAATAATGATACATATTAGGACCAAAAAACCAAAAAACAAAATTGAAGTCATTTCCTTTACTCCTTTTCCATTTTCTTTTGATACATTTTTATCTTAATTTATATTTTATTGTTTTTCAATAAAAATAAATTAATTATCAATATTTTTTTGATGATTATTAACAACACCAAACGAAAACATGACCTCGACGGTATATTCTTTTTGAAAATTATCATAATAAGGAATGCAAACAAAACATCATTTAATCAAAAAGGCGGTGTATGAACAATGAAAAAAGGCCTGCAAAATTCTAGTCTTGAGCAGCAAAGAAATGATCATGAAACAGAATCAGCTTTTAAGAATGAGGGTGCAAAACAAAAAAATAAAGGTTCAAAAAAATAAAATTCAGATCGGTTTTAAATCTACAATACAAAAAAGCACTCGTTTTACGAAGTGCTTTTTTGTACTTTATAAACGTGTTTAATTTAATTAGTGGGTGAAAGTATAAGAAAAGACATCGATTTCCGCCATCCGTTGCGGTACGTCGTGTTTTTCTACTTTAATTGTTTATTTCAATCCACTTTGATTCTCCCATGCCGCTACTTCCTCACGAACTCTTGGTGCAACTTCTTTTCCTAATAATTCAATCGCTCCCATGACATCTTCATGTGGCATTGACCCTACTGGAACATGGAGCATAAATCGTGTAATCCCTACGTTTTTGCGAAGGTGAATAATTTTTTCTGCAACAGTATTCGGATCTCCAACATATAGAGCGCCCTCAAAGCTTCGGGCTGCATCAAAGCTTTTCCTGTCATAATGACCCCATCCGCGTTCTTTCCCAAGCTGATTCATCACTTGTTGTGTAGAAGGGAAAAATTTATCTGCTGCCTTTTCAGTCGTTTCGGCAATAAAACCGTGTGAATGGGATGCAACAGTTAGTTTTGAGAAGTCATGCCCCGCATGAGCAACTGCTTTTTTATATAGCTGAACCAATGGTTCAAATTGAATCGGACTTCCACCGATAATAGCCAATACTAATGGCAAGCCAAGAATCCCTGCCCGGACAACCGATTCAGAGTTACCTCCACTCCCTATCCACACTGGAAGCGGATCTTGCACTGGTCTTGGATATACACCTCTGTTTTGAATAGCTGGCCGGTGACCACCTCTCCATGTTACTTTCTCAGAGTCTCTTATTTTGAGTAACAGTTCGAGTTTTTCTTCAAATAACTCATCATAATCTTTTAAGTCGTAGCCAAACAAAGGGAAAGATTCAATGAATGAACCCCTTCCTGCCATAATTTCTGCTCGTCCATTCGATATCCCATCAAGAGTTGCAAAATCCTGAAACACCCGGACCGGGTCAGCTGACGAAAGAACTGTTACAGCACTTGTTAAGCGAATATGTTTGGTTTGAGGTGCTGCTGCTGCTAAAATGATCGCAGGATTTGAGGCAGCAAAATCTTCACGATGGTGCTCACCGACTCCAAATACGTCTAACCCTACCTGATCAGCTAAAATGATTTCCTCTACTACTTCCCTGATTCTCTGTGCATGACTAACAACTTCACCGGATTCTACATCTGGTGTTGTTTCTACAAATGTACTTATGCCTACTTCCATATTATTTTTCTCCCTTGTCATTAGCTAGTATGTAAAACAAATAGGTACTTTTAACTAATTCATTTTCTTTACTTTATTCTAATATTTTTTATCGATTCTTTGTAGTAAAACAACTTTAACGATATCCTTATTCACTTGTAATTTTCCCCTACATAAAATAAGGAGTGAAACACTTATTAATGAAAAAGCATGGACATACATAAATTCCACGCTTTAATATCCGCTATTCATTTCCAATCATTACATCATTCGTTTCTTAATGATCAACTTTTTTGTCTTCTCATTTACATAAGCATAAAAAATATCTTTTTCTGTCAGGTTTTGCTCTTTTAATTTATTTTTCAACCATTCCTTGGTTTTTCCCAATAATTTTAAATTACGTACCTGGATTCTCCTATCGACAATGACGGAAATCGGTAATCCTTCATCTTCAATAGGTATGTTCATGTGTTGTACCGTAACTGGTGTATTTTCTGGTTTTGCTATGACACTAATTTCTCCGATCGGCTCCAATATTGCATAATCGATATCGGAAACCTTTGGGAAACCCTGACTTCTTAAGATCGATAATATTTGCGCTATTGATAGTCTTGATTTTTCTATATTGTCCTCCACAAACTCACCATGCTTAATTAGAATGGTAGGCTCACCTAAAAAAAATCGGTTTCCCCATTGCCATAATGTAAGCTTCGAAAATAAGATATGAATCAAAACCAGAATTGCCAGAGCATAAACTGTTGGGAGAAACTCTGTGCTTATAAGAGGTTCTGATGCTACTGTACCAACAATAATGATTGCCACTAAATCATATGGTGTCATTTGAATGATTGTTGATTTTCCCATTAACCTCATGATCATTATCGTGAGAAGATAGAGAACAAAAATCTTGAGGAGCAATCCCATTCCGTTCACCTCAACCTATTTTTTTCTATTTTCCCCACTTCTTTCCCTATTATGCTGAGTGAATTAACTTCACAATTTAGTTAACAGTGGAACCTCATTCAGTGTCTTCATACAATGTTTTATTACAACTATAGGAGGTAAGTGATGCGATACACAATTGTGACAGGGCCGCAGCCTGGTCATTATGGAGTCGATTATGCCCATTACTATTTTCCATCATACACACATCAGCTAATGATTCCGTACCTATGGCAGGCCCCATATTTGACAACAGGTCCTCATAGCATTCAACATGTCTATTATTTCAGGTAAAGTGAGAAGTCCATCAGGGGGGCTTCTTCTCCCATCCTGAAGGTTAGTGAAACATATCAGGCTCAAATCGCCATATCCCTATGTCTAGCCTGACTTGGACGTCAATTACTCGTCTGATCTTTACGGGCAGTTATCTCCACTTATCTTCAATTTTTTTCTCTCGTATCTTGGAGTTAAAGTCTTACTTTCTTATAGATTGAAAAAATCCCTTAAGTGTTGAGGATTTGTCCAACATTTAAGGGATCGATCAATTATGTTCTATTTTATTTTCCATCGACAATTTCTTTTAATATTTCGTAAGATCGTTTTTGTTTTTCCGGATCATAAATGTATGATACTGCCATAATTTCATCAACGTTATATTTTTCTTGGAAACTTGTTAACTGGTCTTTAATTGATTCTTTGGAACCTAATAATGTAACACTTGACATTGAAAGTGACATTTCTTTTTCATGAGGTTGCCAAATCCCCTCCATGCTTTCTACCGGAGGACGTAATGGACTTTGAGTTCCTCTTACGACATTTAAGAAGAATTGCTGCATGGTTGTTTGTTCTCGTTTTGCTTCTTCATCACTTTCAGCCGCGATGACATTTAGGCAAACCATCATATAAGGTTTTTCTAAGTATTCAGATGGTTGGAAACGGCTGCGGTATATTGAGATCGCTTCTTCCATATATCGCGGAGCAAAATGAGACGCAAACACATACGGTAAGCCCAACTTTGCTGCCAAATATGCTGAGTCTGTTGATGAGCCGAGAATATAAATTGGAATATTTGTTCCAACTCCTGGAAATGCCTTCACATATTCTTGTTTTTCGATCGGTCCGAAATATGTGAGCAATGCATTCACATCGTCAGGAAATGTGTATACAGAATCGTTCTGTGAACGTCTTAATGCACTTGCCGTCATCATATCAGTACCCGGTGCACGACCAAGTCCAAGGTCCAGACGATTTGGGTAGATGGTTGCCATTGTTCCGAATTGCTCGGCCACAACTAATGGTGAATGATTTGGCAGCATAATTCCACCAGATCCCACCCGGATTTTATTTGTATGCTCTAACGTATGTTTCATTAGAATAGAGGTCGCTGAGCTTACCAAAGTTGATGTATTATGATGCTCAGCAATCCAATAACGAGAATACCCCATCGCTTCAGTAGCTTGTGCTAAATCAACCATTGAATCAATCGCTTCCTTAGCATCCTCCCCTTCACGAATTGGCACTAAATTTAAGACTGAAACAGGAATTTGTATATTCGACATTTCTACTTTCCTTTCTTCATTAAGTTACGATTCTATAGTAACAAGTTCAACGACAGAAACAAACTTTTATGCTTAGCATTCACTTCTATTTATATTCCATTCTTTAAAAAAAACGAAAAAACTGCTGTTCACAAGAACAGCAGCCTTATCATACTATCATTTATTTTAGATTAAACGAGTTGTAACTATCCCTTCAATATTTGTAATTTGTGCTTCTAGTTGAGGGATAATATCACCGTTTACTTCATTGTCAATATCAATCATTGTGTACGCATATTCTCCACGGCTTCTATTCACCATGTCTGCGATATTTAAGTGATAACTTGAGATCGCTTGAGTGATTTGACCAACCATGTTTGGAACATTTTTATGGAATGTTGCAACACGGCGCTTTCCAGTATATGGTAGTGATGCATTCGGGAAGTTTACAGAGTTTTTAATATTACCAGTTTCTAAAAAGTCCTTTACTTGACGAGCAGCCATAATCGCACAGTTTTCTTCAGATTCTTTCGTAGATGCACCTAAATGTGGAATCGGTACAACATTATTCATTTTCAATACATTTTCATTTGGGAAATCTGTTACATATTTGCCTACTTTTCCACTTTCAAGTGCTTCTCTCATGTTCTCTTCATTTACTAACTCACCACGGGAGAAGTTTAGGATGTGTACGCCCGTCTTCATAATCGCAAATGTTTCTTCATTGAACATGCCTTTAGTATCAGGTGTTAATGGAACGTGGACAGTGATATAATCAGAATTTGCATATAATTGCTCAAGGCTCATTGCACGCTGTACTTTACGAGATAAGTTCCATGCTGTATCGACAGAGATAAATGGGTCAAAACCTATTACGTCCATATCTAATCCAAGTGCATCATTTGCCACAAGTGCACCAATTGCACCTAACCCGATTACTCCAAGAGTTTTTCCTTTAATCTCTTTACCAACGAATTGTTTTTTTCCTGCTTCAACAAGCTTCGGTATTTGATCTCCTTCAGCTTCCAGTGATTTTGTCCATTGAACACCTGCAAATAAATTACGTGAAGAAGCCATTAATGTAGTCAAAACCATTTCTTTTACCGCATTTGCATTTGCACCTGGTGTATTAAATACAACAATTCCTTGGTCAGTGCATTTATCAACAGGAATATTATTTACACCTGCACCGGCACGTGCAATAGCTTTTAAATTGTTCGCAAATTCCATTGAGTGCATATTGTAGCTTCGTAAAACAATGGCATCAGGATTTTCGCTGTCATTGTCAATTGTGTAGTTGCCTTTGCTAAAAACATTTAAACCAACTTCTGCGATATTGTTTAACGTTTTAATTGTTTTTACTTTTTCTAGAGTTGTTGTACTCATTGAAATCTCCTCTTTTCAGGTATTTTTAAAATTTTTATGAATATTTTCATTTTAATAAGATAATGGGATTATATCATAATTCGACATAAACGTCCTCCTTATTAAACAGAAAAAGGCAAGGGATTTAATCCCTTACCTTTGCCCAGGCGAACGGCTTCGACACTATGTGCTCCCTCACGGTAATCCGTGTTTCGCCAGTTACACATAGCCTTTTCAATTACCTATATGATACCATATTTTGAATGAACTTCAACCATAATTTGAAGAATATTCTTATTAGCATAATAATTTTATTATTAGCATTTCTATACACTATTGCTTAAAAATAGAAATACTAAATACCAGGGTTGATTTCCGTTACGTTACATGTACTCGCTTTCCGCGGGTGGTCTCTGGAGCCTCCTCAGCGCTATGCACTTGCGGGTTCTCCATCAACACACACACCCGCAGGAGTCTCGCACATTCCACTCCCTTCAACTTTCATATCAACTCGTTGCTTAGAAATTAATAAATTGTATAAGAAGCGTCTCCTTTTAATCAGTCGCTTTTTTAATTTTTTCTTGAATGATGTAGTTGAAAATCCAATCCACGAGAACATAATTGCTAAATCACAGAAAATTTCCCGGGTAAGCGCAGGAGTTGACTTTTTTCATGGTGCTGTGTCGATTTTTAGAAGGTTGGCGGTGTATAAGTTCAAGTGTTTGCAACTGGATTGAACAAATTGCTAAAATAGCTTCATTACTAACATAGAGGTGACGTTTATGAAAATTGAGATTTGGTCAGATTTTGTTTGTCCATTCTGTTATATAGGAAAACGAAGATTGGAGTTGGCACTTGAGCAATTTCCTCATAAAGATCAGGTTCAAATTGAGTATAAGAGCTTTGAATTAGATCCTCATGCACCAACACATTCAGAGCAAGGTATATATGAAGCATTGGCTGCTAAATATGGCTCATCCGTAGAACAAATGAAGCAGATGAATAAAGGAATGATCCAACAGGCAGCAGAACTTGGATTATCTTTTGAATTTGAAGGGATGAAGCCGACAAACACCTTTGATGCCCATCGTTTATCAAAGTATGCTAAAACCATTGGAAAAGATAAAGACATAACAGAAAAGTTATTATCTGCATACTTTACAAAATCTAAAAATGTTGGAGATAAAGATACATTAGTTGAGGTCGCTTTAGAGGCAGGAATTGAAAGAGAAAAAGCATTGGAAGTTTTATCAAACAAAACATCTTACGAACAAGAAGTACGAAATGATCAAAGCCTGGCAAAGCAATATGGAATTCAAGGCGTACCATTCTTCTTACTTAATCAAAAGTATGCCATCTCTGGTGCACAGTCTCCTGAAACATTTGCAGGTGCACTTCAAAAAGTTTGGGATGAGGAGCATCAAAAGCCAATGTTTCAAGACCTAACAGTTTCTGATCAGGATGTATGTACTGATGATGGTTGCATAGTACCGCAAAACACTGAAAAATAACAGAACCAATAAAAAGAATGACTAAAAACTATAAGTCATTCTTTTTCTATTTTTAAAATCCATTTATAATACCCAACCAAAATAAGCAGTAGAATTGGATTAATGAAGGCTGAAATGCCTAAATTCCACCATCCATATCGAAAATACCCCCAAGGTGAAGGAGAATTAGCTAACCATTCATAAAATAGTAAAAATATTTCCCAAATAAAAATATACCGCACAATTTTAAAGAACCCTTTTTTAAATGGAAACCAGTTAAGAAACATAATATTAACAGGAGGAATTAATACTGTATATGCAGGAAATGCAAGCCAATCTATTCCTTTTGTTATATACCAATAGCCATGGTATTTTAGGTCGACAAAAATATCGAAAACCAATTGAAAAGCTATAGTAAAGACCCAAATATGGACAATATGGTTTTTCGTCAGCCTCTCATTCGTTTTATAGGCAAAATAATTAAAAATAATGACTGAAAGAAGTAATATAATCAACTGATTACTCCTTCCTGTATGAAATTATCAAGTCTTAAGGAAAGAATCTTGTAATCAACGTTACTAACAAAGAATTGAACCATATTATGTCTCCGTTCTAGTTAATAATCTCTCCCTATATTCTTCACCTTAATGAAAATCTTTATCCTCAATTTGAATATTTTGGAAAACAAAAAATGACTTATCAACATACTTTTTCAGTACCTTGATAAGTCATTCATCACAATAATGCATCTGCCTCAACAATTTCTGATGTTAAATTTCCCCGTTCTGATAAGTCGACTTCATATGGCGTTATGCTTTGGCCGGCCTCATCTTTAATAATTCGAATCGTGGGACGTCCTACCGAATGGAAATGATATTTCGTTACTATTCCGAGCCTGCCATCATTTAATTTAACAGTTAATCCTTGTGGGTAGATTGCTATACAATTTTTAAACAGCTTTAACTGCTTTGTATCAAATTGGGTTCCGCTTCCTGAAAATAGCAATTCCATTCCTTGATGTGGCAGCATGGCCGGCCGATAGACTCTATGACTGGTAACGGCATCAAAAACATCGGCTACACTCAAGATTTTTGCATAAGGATGAATTTTGTCACCTTTTATTCCCCTGGGATATCCTCTTCCATCGATTCTTTCATGATGCTGCAGGGCACAATGTGCTACAACCAATGGTATTTCATGTACCTTTCGAAGAATATCAAACCCTAACTGAGAATGTGCTTTCATTTGTTGGTACTCTTCTCCATTGAGCCTTCCTGGTTTATTTAAAATTTCAGGTGCCACAAATATTTTCCCCAAATCATGTAATAAAGCACCTAAACCAATTTCCTCTATTTCTTTTGTAGACATACCATTTTTAATCGCAAGCTGACAGGAATAGATTGTCACATTTAAACTATGTGTATAAACATGACTTTCATGAATTTTTGTTGTTGCAAGCAGATTAAGCACACTTGGATTTTCGGTTAAGCATGTCATGATATCTCTAAAGATTTTTTGAAAGGTCCGCACTGTTTTTTCTGTTTCAATCATCGCCTGAAATGTAGGCTTTGTTCCATTCAATTCAGCGATGGTTTCTATTCCTTCTGTAATGACATTTGTTGCTTCATTTAACAGTTCTATAGGAATCGACTCAACAATGTCAATGCCTTCAGAGGCTTTATCTTCTATGTAAACTGTATTGATATTTAAGTTTTTCAATCTTTTGATAAAACTATCAGTAAGCTCCGTTCCCTTAGTTAAAAGAATTTTCCCCTTTTCACCATATATGGATCTACCTAATTTGATACCTGATTGACAATGATCTAATTTAACTAAACGCATTTTCTTTCCCCTGTCTCTTTTATATTTCTTTATTAAGTGACGTAAAAATGCGTTCACAGCATTGTGTTGCATTTTTGACCTTTATGTCTATAAAAGGCGGATGCAGAAATTGTCTCTTACTGTCGATTATAGTCAACTTCCATTTGAATTTCAATGAAATATCTGCCCTAAAAGAACTGGTTTTTATTGAATATATGACAATCGATTCATACTAATCCTTTTGATTGCTCAAAGGTATGTTCAAAAATAACATGTTATTTATCTTGCAATTTAGAATTATTAAACTATAATTCTAAAAGAGGGAGGTTGATTTATGGTCATTCATTTTAAATTATCCGATAAAGATCAAGTACCAAAGTTAAACAAAATTGCGTCAAAGTATCCTTTCGATATATGGATTCATAGTGAAGATCGAAAGTATGACGCAACTTCTATCCTTTCATTGTATACCCTACCTTTTAAGACAGAGTTAAAACTCGTAGTTGAAGAAGACGTTAACTCTACAGCATTACTGGAGGATATGAAAGCCTTTCGATAATCCTCTATCAGGTGTACCTATTTTACATAAACATTACTTGCTCCCCTTCTTTTTTAAAAAATGGTGGAGCAACACTTCTTTTTCTATTTCAGATTAGATTGTCTTTTATCGTCCTCTGTTGAAGTTGATGATGTGACAGTTTCCAATCCATAGCCAGTAGAACTTATTTCCAGATGCTCTTCTTTTTTATTTCCGTTTAAATGTAACATCTCATCGTATTGATCTTTTCCCATTTCTATTCTCCTTTCTTACATAGGTGAACAGCCCATTTAGCTGTCCACATTTACCTTGTTAATGTATTTGAGTTATTGCAGTGGTTCCATTTTGCCTAACCCTTGTTTAACTCTCAACTCTTCAGTATTCGTTCCGTGTAAAGAAGCAGGGCCCGGTTGCAGAGATGGTTTCTGCCCCATTGGTTGAGGATGTTGAACATATTGGAAATTTGCTTGTCCATCTAATGTTGGTCCATTTGCCCAGCTACCGTTGCTGCTATCTTCACCTTCAGAAAAGTTCATAAACGAATAGGACACATCTTGTTTCTCATACTCTTGATTAAAATTACTTGGTACAATTGAACCTTGAGTTTGCTCAATTTCTTCGATTGCGGCCATCCATTGATTTTGATGCATTGTATCACGAGCAATCAAAAAAGAAAGCATATCTCTTACACCAGGGTCTGTTGTCATTTCGTATAAACGACACACTTGTAACCTTCCTTGAGATTCTGCATTTAAATTTGCCCGAAAGTCAGCTAATAAGTTTCCGCTTGCAATCGTATATCGGGCATTCCATGGATAACCTGCACTATCGTTTGGCTGAGCACCAAGACCATTTACGATCGCATGTTGTGGATTCATCCCGCCTAAAACTGCTTCAATAACTGGATCTTTTGCTGCCTCCTCTTGTTCTTGAACAGGTGCACCATCTAATAATTGAGCAATCATTGTTGCAAGCATTTCAACATGACCTATTTCTTCTGTTCCAATGTCTAGAAGCATATCACGATATTTTCCTTCTGCTCGACAGTTCCATCCTTGAAAAAGATATTGCATCATAACTGAGATCTCCCCAAATTGACCACCAAGGACTTCTTGCAATTTCTTGGCATAGACAGGATCTGGTTGGCTTGGTTTTGCTGTATATTGTAATTCTTTAACATGATAAAACATCTAATTTCCCCCTCAATAAATAACTTTCGTACTTTTCTAGTATGAGGAACCTGTCAAAGGATATAGTGACCAAATGTCACCATTTAGAGATTCAGGACAAAAAAAGGCTCAGAACGCTACTTGTTCTGAACCTTTCCGGTATTTTATTGATTTTTATAGCCCTCACGCTTTACTTGAATATCATCACCCTCTACATTATCAATAACTGCATTTACCTCACCTTCCATGTAAGCATCTGACGCTTGCTCATGTGTAGTTGCTAAGCCTGATGATAATGTGTTATTTGCTTTGTAATCTTCCACTTCATATGTTTTACCTGCAAGTTGAGATGAATGACTATTATTCGTTTTTTTCATGATCGCACTTCCCTTTTATCTAGAATTATGAAAATCTTATTTCATTATGCAACGTCGATAACACCTGTATGAAAAGTAACTGAGCGCATTTGCTATTTTGAGAAAAGCCTTTTTAATCAAAATTGATGATCTGGATGTAAATTGTTTTGCATATATTCCTGCACCTTTTCCATTTGATCTGTTGAAGCAAGTTCAGTTTTGTACCAGCCCTTTTGTTCCATTAGTTCAAAAAGTCGAAAATGATTCTTTGTTGATTTTTCAAGACATTGTTGATAGATGTCTCGAAGATCTTTATGTGATGCCTCTAACATTGTACTACTAATACTTTGACATCTTCCCTTTTCCAGCTCCAAACAAAGCTGTATCATCTCTCGATCAGTTAAACCGCGTCCTTCCATATTGTTCGGCATAAACTTGTCCCCTTTTATCTTATTGAATCATTTTTGATTGGTTAAAGTATTGTGATAGAGCGGCAACATTTAATTGATGTTGCTCCGCTAATTGTTCTAACTCATGTTTTAATGTTTGATCATCACATAATGATGCACACCAGTTCATTGTCTTTCCTAAGATTTCTTCCGCCCTTATTTCATCTTCTATAAAGGAAAGTTCTTTCATTGTGAGCTGTTTCATCTTCCTCACCTCCAAAAATCTCACCCTTTTCTAAACTAGTATTCATTAGTACAAGAGCTTTTATCCAATTGGATATATTTTCTTACATAAGCCTTATTTATAGAGTAAATAGTAAGGATGTAAAAGTGAGGAGGAATAGTAGGTGAACCATATTCAAGCTTTTTTTATAAAAGCAGTCGCTACTTTCTTGTTGCTAATGATTATTTTAGGTTTACTGTTTCGATATTCAGTTGGAGATGTATTTATCTTAACGTTAATCATCGGGGTTGTATCTTATCTACTTGGGGATCTTATGCTATTGCCAAGAACAACAAACATGACAGCAACTATTTCCGATTTCGCAATTACGATGCTTATTACCTGGTTTTACTTAGCAAACATTACCAATTCAACAACAAATGTATTTCTAGCTTCACTCTTAACCGCTCTGGGTGTAGCTATATTTGAAATGTTCTTCCATCGATATATGATTAACCATACCCTCCATCAAAAAGATGAATTCGAAAGACTTGGTCACTTGCGATACAATGCAGAAATATCAGAAGAAATTACACCAGATCGATCTAAAATAAGAAATGATGAATAAAAAGAAGGCACTTTAAACTGTGCCTTCCATTTGTTCATCTATTATTTGGATCAGAGCAGTTCGTAATACTTTTTCCATTAATAACCAGCTGGAAATCTCCATTTCCTCCTCCACCTGACCCTGAAGTGGAAGATTCAATATTTTTTGGGGAAATGCAATGTGAATCTCCAAAATTAACAACTCCACCACTAATACTTTCTATTGTTAGTTTTTTTATAAAACATGGCATTATTTTAACTCCTTTTTACCTGAGACCTTGTTGCATCTTATGTACGGAATGTCCAATGTTGTGGACATGACTACTAGAAAAGGAGAAAATGGACGATAAAAGGAATATAACAAAAAAAGGGCACACTTATAACTTCTTCATTAGCCCTCTAATATAGATCATTTACCATTGTTTCACTTTATACCCCCACTCGTTTTCTTGACAATCATACCTCTTAGAATTAATATACCAAGTAGTATATTCATTACATTCATATACATAGATAATAGAACGATCAACATCTATAGAATAGAAAAATGATGTAGATAGAAGGGGAAGAAAAATAATGGACCAAGGAGATATACGACAAAGACAGCCTTTGTCAAAAATCTTGGCATTGACGATTAAAACAGGAATTATAAAATCTAACTTGATTCCAATGTTTGCCGGATTAACATTATCACTTTATACCTATCAATATGGGCTTCTAGAAAAATTACCAGATATTATTTTTGCATTGATTGGTTCTATTTTAGTCATTGGGGCTGCCGGAGCTTTTAATAACCTCTATGATCGGGACATTGATGCAATTATGCAGAGAACAAAAAACCGTCCAACTGTTACAGGGGAAATTAACTCTAAAGTGGTCTTATGGCTTGCAATCTTCATGTCCATTTTTGGAATACTGGCACTTTCATTAACAACAATGTTAGCTGCATTCCTGGGATTTCTAGGTTTGTTTTTTTATGTTATCCCCTACACAATGTGGAGTAAAAGGAAAACCGTCTATAATACCGAAATTGGAAGTATTTCAGGTGCAATGCCTCCTCTCATAGGATGGGCAGCCATTCATCCTGATATCACACACCCTGCTATACTAGGGCTATTCGTGATCTCCATTATTTGGCAAATGCCTCATTTCTATGCAATTGCCATTAGAAAACACGATGAATATAAGGCTGCTAATGTACCTATGCTACCAGTTGTCAAAGGGGTTAAGAGAACATATATCCAAACGAATATATACTTAATCATTTTAATTGGAAGTAGTTTTCTTTTTAGCTCTTTAAGCATTGGACTTATGTTAGTTGCCCTTCTTTTAAGTGTAATTTGGCTTTTAATAAGTATTTACGGTTATAAAAGAATGGATTCAGAGAAGTGGGCAAAATCACTGTTCATTTATTCTTTAATACACATGACCATACTCTTTTCAACCGTTATTATCTATTCTCTTATGGGCATTATCTTTGATCTATAAGAAAATGGGTAACATAATCTCCATTTGAAAACGAGCGGCGCACATGATCAACGCCGCTCTATAAAACAATGTTTGTACGATAAAAAGAAAGTGTTATTGAATACAAGTTTCGTTCATTGTAATGTATAACTAGAAACACTCCAATGCTTCGAGTTTTTTATTTTTTTACCTTCCCACCCTCTTGCAAGAAGCTCTTTTGCGATTAACATATTAAAAAATCCGTGACCAACGACAACAACTGAATGATATCTTTTAGCATATTCAATAAGTTGATTTGCAGCTCGTTTTGATCTGAGCTTCGCATGCTTATATGATTCACAGTTACTCGAATAACCACTAAACCACAAACATCTAAATAAGACTGACCACATCTGCGGGGACACTTTTATATTCAATAATCTTGTAGAAGGTATTGGCATTTCTACTTCCCGAAATATGGGATCTGTTATCAAATATGGATGATTTCGCAACAATCGAGCTGAGTCTATCGATCTTTTTAAATCACTTGAAATAAGGACTTTAGCATGAGCTACCTTCTGTAGCGTAGTATGAGGGAAATTTTTTTCCTCTATAACCCCATTTGAATTATACTCATTAACCCAGTCCTTAAATTCTTCACAATTTTTTCGCTGGTTGTCATTCAATAATGATTTACCATGTCTTATTAATGAGATTTCCATTCTTTTTCTCCCTATTGTATTAAAATCTAACTTCCTAAAGCAAAAGTGATCTCTGTTTCACATACAACATATCCGTTAACAGATGCTACTCCTTTTCCCTTCCCAATGGATCCTTTCACTCGGGTAATTTCTACCTCAAGTATCAATTGATCTCCGGCTTTTACTTGATTTTTAAATCGACATTGATTAACGCCAGCTAAAAGACCTAACCGTCCCTTATTCCCTTCTTTTGTTAGCATAGCAATCGCACCAACTTGTGCTAATGCTTCAACAATTAGAACACCTGGCATAACAGGATCATCTGGAAAATGCCCCAAAAAAAATTTCTCATTCGAAGGAACGTTTTTTATCCCTACTGCTCGTTTACCTACTTGTAAGTCAATCAAATTATCAACCAGTAAAAATGGATATCGGTGCATAATAATTTCTTTTATTTCATCTATATTTACCATAGACTTGCTCCTTAATTAGTATCTTTTTCCATTTTACCACTAGTTACTATTACTTGGTACTAATTTTGATTAAAAATAAAAGCTCAGTGTTTATGTCATCACTGAGCTTTCTATAAAATAAGAGACATTCCCGGTGCATCTTGTTCTCTTTCCTCAAAACCTAATTTTTTATAAAAATGTTGTTTGCCCTTTGCCGAGAAAAGTTGAATCGATTGGATACCTGACTCTTTGCATTTTTTAAGAAGCAGTTCAATAATTTGTTTGCCAAGCCCTTGATTTTGATAGGTTGGATCTACCATTACATCGCAGATGAGTGCCTGATACACACCATCTGAAATCATTCTTCCAAATGCAATTAATTGGTCTTGATCATAAATCGATATATGAAACCAGCTGTTCTCTGCAGCTTGGTACAATTGTTCACGTGTATAGGTTCCTTTTTTATTTTTTATTAATCCACTCGCTTCATGTAGCTGAACAAATTGTTCAAAAGAAGGAAGTATATTTGAATACGTAAAGTTCATTCTTATCACCTTCTATATAAATCATGAATTTCTATGTATCTATACATATATTTATACAGTAAGTTGAATAAAAATTCAATTATATTTTTTACATTTTTTTAAATGGAATTAAAAAAAGACGAGTTTCCCCGTCTAATTTGCTCCATTATTAATTGTCTCTTTCTTCTTCACGATCTTCATTTGGTCTTCTTCCCCAAAGAAGTCCCCATGGATCTCTTCTTCTTTCATGATGATGGTCCTCATCGTGATCATGCTTTTTTTCTGTAATAATTTTCACTTCTTTTGCATGAATAACTAAATTGTCAACTTTAATGACTTGTTCTTTTTTAGGCTTTGACATAATCCTTCTCCCCCATTCTCTTTAAATCGTTACATTTTATTCAAATAGGAGAAAAGGGTATAGGCAGTCGCCGCTTTTCTTCGTATTAAGCCATTTCTTTTTCACAATAATCACTAGCAATCTTTTTCACTTGTTGAATACCGTCCCAAAGGCTTCCAGGACCATCATAAACTAACGTAATCGGACCATTATAAGCTTGTGCCGCTATAATATCTAACGATTGGCGAAACTCTTCTTCATCAATGATGCCGTTTTGGTCATAATTTGCCTTTGCATGTACCGATTCCGCATATGGCATTAAATGTTTAATGGAGTCGTATTTAACATCTCTATTAAAATTTCCAAAATCGACTGTGAGTCCTATTTCATTATTCGTTATTAATTCAATACAGTTTTCTTTTGTTGAAGAAAGCGGTTTAAAATTTTCGGTCACAACACGGACTTTTTTTGGTATAGCGTATTCGGCCAATTCTTTTAAGCTTTCCTTCGAACGATTTAATGCTTGTATATCTGTAGGAGATGCTTCTCCAGCAACAACTCGGATACTTTTAGCACCAACGATTGAAGCAATATCAATCCACTTTTTTATATATTCGATATCAGCTTTTCGTCTATTATCGTCAGGCGAACTAATATCCCCATAATCAACTAGTAAACATTGAAAATTCAATTGTGCTTTTTCAAATGAATGTTTTAGCTGTAACAGATAGTCATTTTCCAAAGTTGGAATATGAAAATGACATACTTCTAATGACTTAAATTGTTGATTAGCCAAAATCGAGGGTAATTCAAGTAATGTTGTATTTTCCGGTTGTTGTTCGATTTTCGTTTTATGAGTTCCTTCATTTTCATCCCAAAACGTCCATCTTAACGGTCCCAATTCGCGATGAAGACTCCAGGTTGTTAGTGACAAATGTGGCATAGTTAAACTCCTCCTAATGGTTTCTCACTTATAAATTCACCGTGAGAGTGCTGTCTTCCTGCTGTTTAGACAATCCGTTTAGAGGAGTTTTTCATTATTTTGCAGGATCTTGATAAATATATTTTTCATAAACAACTTGGAATCCGTACATGGCGAATGATTTTACTAAAAATAAGAGGGAAAGCTGAAATTTTGTTAATCGAACAAGAGTTACATACCCAATTTTCTTTAACCAATCTATTGTAAAATAGGTAAAAAAGGCGTCAACTACAAGGTTAATTAATATGTATAGCTTAAACTTACCAAAGGTATATTTGAGGATCCAAAGTGATCCAACGAAAAATGGTCCAAAAATTAATGGAAGCTCACCCATTACGTTCGGTTTTACGGAAATGAGGAACCACCACCATCTTTTCTTTTCAGCTAAATAGCCTTCTGCCGTAACATAAAAACTTATAAAAAGTACAGCAGGAAGAAATCTTTTAAATACTTTTGCAGGTAAGAGCGGAACTGATACCCAAGGCAGGAGAGTTATTAACATCATAAAGAGCTTTACGTTCCTCATTTTTCCAGACATCCTTTTTATTTTTCTCTTACATTTATCTTTCCAATTTTGGATCATATTATGTGGCTCTTCAGTATAAATTAACCAATTATATCAAGTATTCATTTCTGTCCCTCCTTCATCATAAATATAAAAACAATGACTGCTTACACAACCATTGATTTATACATGTAAAGATTCATAAAAAGACTAAATAATAAAGGTGGGGTAAGATGACATCCAATATGATACCCGTTTGGAATGAACATTTATTTTGGTTGGAGGTTTTGCAAGATCATGCCTATTTTGTGAGGGATCATCTTTCTGTAAGTGAGGCTGAATATGTAAATACATCACAGCAATATATCCATTTATTTGGTGAACTCTTATCCTTGTTACATTCAATTCCAAGAACAGCTCAATATTATGATGAAGCCATGATTCACTTTGCTAAAAGAGCTTGGCCTGTTTCAAAAGGCTATTATGAATTTGAAGGGAAGCTGCAATCACTTCGAATTGATAATAAAGTAAACTTAAATCTGTCTCCTACATATTTAAATGGAACACTTGGAGAAAATCAGGAGTACCTGCGAATCTTAACGTTTCTAGCACAAGGGAAAAACCCTGTACCTCTACCCTTAGTAGATTTAATGGACTTATGGCTTGAGGATCAATTAGGACATGTCGTTCTTTTCGAAAACATACTTGATCCAATAGAATTGATGGTAACTAGGCAAGCAGAAGTCTTTAAAAGCCGTTATCAGGCATTTATTATTCAAAATCACCATTTAAAAGGTTATTTACGATTTAAAAAACCTAATTTTGCGAGACAAAAAGAATTTGCCAATGATGTAGGAAAAACAACAATTGAAATGAGCAAGTTTATTAATAGTATGATAATTAAGTATAAAGAAAATAAGTTGCTTAATAAATCGACACTCCGTTTCCTTGAACATCATTTTCCCGAAACATGCTATTTTATTAAAAAGTTAAGCTATTACGCTCCAGGTTTACATGAAGAAGCAAGGAAGTGTTCCCTGAAAAGACCATCATATTCGAACGAATCTTATTAAAGAAATCACTAAAAAACGTCGAGTAGCCATTGACTCGACGTTTAGTTAAGTTAATTAAAGGAATTTTTGTTGAAACGCACTAATCGCATTGTATTCATTTTCTAATAGTCTTGGAAGACGAATAAATATTGGCATAAGCTCTCGGTAGGCAGCTGTTGCTTCTTTTTTTGGTTGATGAGAATGGATAGAGCCGACCATTTTCTCGACTTCACTTAATGAGTCAATTTCTCCTAAACCGTACATGCCTAGAACAATTGCCCCTAAACATGAGCTTTCGAAGCTTTCAGGAATGGTTACTTCTTGATCAAATACATCTGCAAGCATTTGTCTCCAAAGCTCCGATCTTGCAAATCCCCCCGTTGCTTGTACGCGTGTTGGCGTTCCAATCAGTTCTTCAAGTGCCAGCAGCACACTATATAGATTCAGCATAACTCCTTCCAGCACTGCACGAATCATATGTTCTTTTTTATGGTGCATTCCTAAGCCGAAGAACGAGCCTCTTGCATTTGCATTCCATAAAGGAGCCCTTTCACCTGCCAAATATGGATGAAATAATAGTCCATTCGATCCTGGTGGAACTGTCGAAGCTATTTTTGTTAACACTTCATATGGATCGATTCCTAAACGTTTAGCCGTTTCCACCTCGGCATTTGCTAATTCATCACGTACCCAGCGGAAAATCATTCCTCCATTATTAACAGGCCCACCGATCACCCAATGCTTTTCGGTTAAGGCATAACAAAAAATACGGCCCTTTGGATCTGTCACCGGACGGTCTGTGACAGCCCGAATCGCACCACTTGTCCCTATCGTCACAGCCACTACCCCAGGCTCAATAGCATTCACCCCAAGGTTGGAAAGTACACCATCACTTGCTCCAACGATGAAAGGGATGTCTTCAGGGAGCCCGGTTAATTTTGCAAATTCGATTGACATGCCTTTTAGACTCTCAGTTGTGCTGACAGGCTTTGATAATTGATCTTTACTCACACCGGCAATCTCAAGTGCCTCTTCATCCCAATCTAAGTTTTCTAAATGGAACATCCCTGTTGCTGATGCAATTGAATAATCAATCACATATTTACCGAATAATCGATAAAACACATATTCTTTAATTGAAATAAATTTGTTCATAGGCTGAAGGAGTTCCGGATGTTCATTTTTCAACCATAATAACTTAACCAATGGTGACATTGGATGAATGGGAGTGCCTGTACGTAAATAGATGTCATGACCATTGTATTCATTTTTTAATTTATCCGCGTACTCGGCACTTCTGTTATCAGCCCATGTAATAGAAGGAGTTAGCGGCATTCCTTCTTGGTCCATGACAATTAAACTATGCATTGCTGAACTAAAGGATACAAATTGGACATCACGACCTGTAATGTTGGCTTCTAGTAAACTATTCTTCATAACCGTTAAAACAGCTTGGAAAATTTCCTCCGGATCCTGTACTGCCGTTACAGGAGTTGGTGTATGAAGTGGGTACTCTACACCAAAGCGGCTGATTGCTTTCCCTTCTTTATTAAAAATAACGGCTTTTGTGCTCGTTGTTCCTATGTCAACACCCATCATGTACTTGCTCATCAATATTCCTCCTAAATGTGAGAAAAGGGAAAACCATTACAGGTCGTCCCCTTCTCAACTAATTATCCAATAAAGACTCCTAAAATTAATGCCACTGCGACACCTACTAAACCGATGAGTGTTTCCATCACAGTCCAAGATTTTAATGTGTCTTTAACACTTAAACCAAAATATCGCCCTACCAACCAGAAGCCTGAATCATTTACATGAGATAAAACAGTTGCTCCTGAAGCGATTGAAATAACGAGTAAACCTAAAACCGGACCTTCTAGATTTAGCATTTCAATAAGTGGTGCCATTAACCCTGCTGCTGTTACCATGGAAACCGTTGCTGAACCTTGTGCAACACGGACAGCCGCAGCAATTAAAAACGCTAACAAAATTGGTGGTAAAGGAGAACCAGCCATCATTTCACCAAGTACTTCACCAACACCGGAATCAATTAAGACCTGCTTAAACACACCGCCGGCACCTGTAACTAAAATAATAATCCCTGCCGGTTCCAAAGCTTTTGTTGCAATATCCTGTACTTCTTGACGAGAATACCCTCTTTTTGTACCTAAGAAAACGAATGTTAAGATTGTTGCGATTGTTAATGCCACAAATGGGTGACCTAAGAATGTTAAAATTTGACGAATGATATTTCCTTCTTCTAATAATACACCTGAAACCGTATTCAGTAAAATCAGTACTAACGGAATCATAATTAATGAAGCAATTAATTTAAAGCTCGGTAATTCTTTATCATACTCTATTTCTTCAAGATTCATATAATCTGGAACAATAACATGTAATTTCTTTGAGATATATTTTGCAAAAAGTGGTCCTGCGATAATCATTGCCGGGATACCTGCAATTGTACCGAATAAAATAACCCAACCAAGATCTGCTCCAATTAAATCAGCTACCGCAATTGGTCCTGGAGTTGGCGGTATAAAACTGTGTGTAACAGCCAAACCAGCAAGCAATGGAATTCCATAATATAAAAGAGATTTTCCTGTTTTCTTTGCTAAACCGTATACAATTGGAACTAAAATAATAAAACCTACGTCAAAGAAAACCGGAATTGCTACTAAAAATCCTGTAATACCTAATGCCCATTGTGATTTATCTTCACCAAATTTTTTCACAAGTGTTTGAGCTAAACGTTCCGCACCGCCAGATACTTCAAGCATTTGACCAAACATAGCACCTAAACCAACTACGACAGCTACAAATCCAAGTGTTCCGCCCATACCGTTTTGCATGGATGTAACGACATCATTTAAAGGCATTCCCGCTAAAATACCTACAATTAAACTGACTAATAATAATGAAACGAATGCATGTAGTTTTGTACGAATAACTAAAAATAATAGAAGAAAAATTCCGGCTAATGCCACTAAAATCAACATTTGATCTGACATATTATTTCACTACCTCTCTATGATGTAACAAATCATTTTAAAAATAAGAAGAAAATAGCCATTTAAAACTCTGTCTTCTTATTCTTTCTTATTTATGGAAAAAGATCATTTTTTCTCAACAGCGTGACCGCCAAATTGATTTCGTAATGCTGCCACAACTTTTCCGGTAAATGTGTCATCCTCAAGAGAACGATAACGCATCATTAACGCAAGAGTTATTACCGGTGCGGCTGTTTGAAGATCCAACGCTGTTTCAACAGTCCATTTCCCCTCACCTGATGAATGCATAATTCCTTTAATGCCTTCAAGCTTTTCATCTTTGGAAAAAGCATTTTCAGTTAATTCCATTAACCAAGATCGAATGACAGACCCGTTGTTCCATACTCTTGCTACCTTTTCATAATCATAGTCAAACGCACTTTTTTCCAGAAGATCAAATCCTTCCGCAATCGCTTGCATCATCCCGTACTCAATCCCGTTATGAACCATTTTTAGAAAATGTCCGCTTCCGGCTTTTCCAGAATAAAGGTAACCGTTTTCAACTGTAATATCTTGAAAAATCGGTTCTATCTCTTTGAAAACCTCTTCATTTCCACCAATCATTGTACAAGCACCATTACGAGCACCGTCTACTCCACCACTTGTACCACAATCAAAGAAATAAATTCCCTTTTCTTCACATTTCTCATTACGCTTAAGCGAGTCTTTATAATGAGCATTTCCCCCATCTATAATCCGATCTCCCTCTTCTAAAAATGGAAGCAGTTGTTCAAAAACAGATTGAGTTGCATCACCTGCAGGTACCATCATCCAAACGGTCCTTGGCTTTGAAAGATTACTAACAAGTTGGTTAATACTGTCAGCTGTTTGAACTCCCATGGAAGAAATTTTTTTCATAGATTCATGATTTGCATCAAAGGCTACAACATCGTACTCTTTATCTACTAAATTAAGAGATAGCTGATATCCCATCTTTCCTAGACCTATCATTCCTATTTGCATGTTTAAATCATCCTAACTGTTACGGAATTAATTTTCTTGATATCTTCATTATAAGAAAAAAATTTCTTTTTGCAAGCGTAATCAGAAAAATATTTTTTCTTTTCCAGAAATTTAGTATAATAAAAGAAAGCCCTATCAGGAGTGAACCATGATGAAAAAGTCTCAAGAACCATGTCTAGTCACCATTCGAAAGCTTTATCCAAAGTTTAGTGTGACAGAAAGAAAAATTGCCGATTTTATTTTAAAAAATCCAAATAAGATTATACATTCTTCCATTAATCAATTAGCTGAGGATTTAGAGGTAGCTGATTCAACTGTTTTCCGTTTTTGCAAACGAGTAGGTTATAAAGGATACCAAGCGATGAAAATCGCGCTCGCTTCAGAGGTTGTTTCCCCTCTACAGGATATTCATGAAAAAGTCACTGAAGGTGATACTGTTGATACCATCGCCACAAAAGTCGTTCGTTCTAATATGAAAACGCTTGAAGATACACTCTCGATCTTAAATGAAGAACAGATTCAATTAGCTGTTGACAGTATGATCGGAGCAAATACGATTGAATTCTTTGGAAGCGGCGGTTCAAGCATTATTGCACTCGATGCCTATCATAAGTTAGTTCGAACCGGATTAAAAGTACACGCTGTTATCGATACACATTTCCAGCTTATGGCAGCATCGCAAATGACAGAAAAAGATTGTGCGGTATTTATCTCCCATTCTGGCTCATCAAAAGATATTCTTCATATTTTGAATATCGTCAAATCAACCGGAGCGAAGATGATTGCCATTACAAACTATGCAAAATCACCATTAAGTGCAGCAGTTGATATCCCCCTTTATACCGTATCAGATGAAACAGAGTATCGTTCTGAGGCATTATCATCACGAATTGCACAGTTAACAATAATTGATGTGTTATATGTAAATATCTTGATGAAACGTGGCAAGGAAGGAACAGAAGCGTTAAAGAAAATGCGCGAGGCGATCCTGGTTAAAAGAATTTAAACAAAAAGCAGAGACGAATCTTAACCTCGTCTCTGCTTTTTTGTTTAATGTAATAATTGTGAAAGCTCATCTACCAATTCTGTAAACTTTCTAAGTGAGTTTTCAATAGGCTCCGATGATCTTAAGTCTACACCAGTTTTCTTTAACAACTCTAAAGGATAATCAGAACTTCCGCTTTTCAGGAACTCTAAATAGGATGTTAGTGTTTCTTGATCACCTTCAAGTATTTTTGTGGCAATATGAATCGCAGATGCAAAACCTGTTGCATACTTATACACATAAAACGGACGATAGAAATGAGGAATTCTTGACCATCCGTATTTTACCTCTTCATCGAATACAACTTCATCACCATAATACTCTCTAAACAACGATTCATATGTTTCATTGAATACATCAACATTTAACGGACGGCCTTGTTCAGCTAATTCATGTGTTTTCATTTCAAACTCTGCAAACATAACTTGTGTAAAAAATGTCCCTTTAAATTGATCAATAAAATGATTGACCAAATGTTTGCGAATCTCTACGTCTGTTTCAGCGTTTAATAAGTAATTGATTAGCAGGACTTCATTTACTGTTGATGCTACTTCAGCGACAAAAATGCTATATCTTGCTGTAATTTGCGGCTGATGCAAAGAGCTTAATTTACTATGTACACCATGTCCGCATTCGTGTGCCAATGTAAACAAGCTATCAAGATCATCCTGATGATTCAAAAGAATGAATGGATGAACTCCGTAAACACCTAAATTATATGCTCCTGAACGTTTACCAGGTGTTTCCCTTACATCCAGATAACGTGATTGCTTAAATTCCTTTAAGGTGTTGAGATAGTCTTCTCCTAAAGGCGACAGCGCCTTACACATGATCTCATAAGCTTCATCATATGTAATGGTTTGCTTGACACCACTGACCAGTGGAACACTCATATCATATTGCCTTAATTCATCCAGCTTCAATATTTGTTTACGAACTTTTGAATATTGATGCAGGGATGACAGGTTTTCCTTCGTTGACTTTATTAAGTTGACATAGACTTCTTTCGGCACATTATCTCCAAATAACGCTTTTTCCAAGGCAGAAGGATAATGACGAAGCTTTGACATTGTCACATTGTTCTTGATCGCAGCTGAAAGTGTGGAAGCTATAGAGTTTTTCAACTGAACATATGGCTGGTAATATGCTTTATATGCTTCTTTTCGCTTGTTTTGGTCTTCATCTTCAATTAATTTTGCATACATTCCTCTTGTTAGTTCTACCGATTCTCCATCATCATTTGTAATATCACCAAACTTAATATCTGCATTATTCAACATACCAAATGTGTTACTTGGAGCAGAAAGTGCCTCCCCCAGTTTAGAGACAATTTCTTCTTGCTCTTTACTTAATACATGTTTTTTATAGCGGAAAGCTTCCCATAAATCTTCTTCAAAGTAATGAAGTTTCTCCTCTGTTGTGATGTACTCTTTTAACGTGTCTTCTTTCAAACTTAAAAGAAACGGCATAAAAAACGAGGTAGCGGCCCCAACCTTAACACTTAGTTGTTTTGCTTGATCTAATAATGATTGTGAACTTGTCTGTCTTGTATCTTCATCTACTTTTAACATTGCATAAGCATACAATTTATTAAACGTAAATGACAATTCTTCCTTTTGTTTTAAAAAGGAATATAAAGAGGCACCATCATGAATGTTGCCATCAAAGGTTTTTAATTCTTCAGCTTTTATGGCCACTGTTTCTAGATCTCTTTCCCAATCTTTTATGTTTGAATAAAGATCTGACAAATCCCACTTTTCATGATCTGGGACTTCTTTTCTTGATTTATATGTAGTTGTCATGTCACTCTCCCCTTTCCTTACGTGTACTCTATCTTTACACTATATTCGATAAAATTTCCATTAAGCCTTCTTAAAAAGACTTGTTTTTTTTTAAAGCAATACCCGGGAAATCGCTTTCATAAATTGATAGACATTCTTCTCTTTCGTCATTAAAATAAAGGAGATACCTTCTGAAAGCAGGGATATGTGTATGATGAAAGATTGGAAAAAGATTTTGCTGTTAGCAATACCTTCGATCGCGTCGTTTGCTTCTATGACGTTGACGGGAACAATCAACCTTATTATGGTTGGGCAATTAGGTGCTCTTGCTATTGCCATTGTCGGGGTTTCCAACATTATTATGTATAATGCTTGGGCGATTTTCTCAGGTATAGGTCACACCGTCAATTATTTGGTTGCACAAAACTATGGTTCCAATCAGATGAAAAAAGGTGTAGAACGAACTTATATCGCATTTTATTTATGTATTATAGCCAGTGTGTTTCTCCTTTTAGTAGGATTTTTGTTTCCAGCTGACATATTTCGGGTGATGGGAAGTTCTGCTGATATGATTTCTGAAGGAGAAAATTATTTGCAAATCCGCTTTTTTGCCATGATTTTTTCTGTTTTTGTCTTTGTTTTTCATGGTTTTTTACGTGGAATTGGTGATACGAAAACCCCGATGGTTAGTGCAATTATTGGTAATCTCATTATGATTTTTCTTACATATGGATTAACATACGGCCATCTTGGTATGCCGGATTTAGGTCTGACAGGTGCTGGAATTGCCTTTTTAACCGGGGAAGTTGTGACATTTGTTATTTGTGCGTATTTTTATTTTGTTAAGTTGCATGCAAAATTCGGAACACGAACGATTGTTCCTTATAACCGTTTGGAGTCTAAATTGATTTTTAAAGAAAGCTCAAAGCTGGGTTTTCAGGAGTTTTCGATGAGTATGGCTATGTTTGTGTTTACAGCATTTGTCACCAGATTAGGAACTCATGCTCTTGCAGCAAATGAAGTAGCTCTTAGTGTCATGAGTCTCGGGTTTATGCCGGCCTTTGCTTTTGGATCTACCGCCACCATTTTAGTCGGTCAAGAAATCGGAAGAGGTGATCCAACGGCCGGTAGAAAAGCAGGTACAAACACCGCTATTTTAGGTTGTATTTTTCTTCTGATACTTGGTGTAGTACAGTTTTTCCTTTCTGAGCCAATCGCAAGAGTTTATTCGGGAGATCCAATGGTGTATGAACTTGCCGGAAAGCTCATCATGATTTCCGCCTTTCTTCAATTGTTCGACGGACTGCTGAACTTCTATGCTGGAGGTTTAAGAGGAATCGGTGATACATCATTCTTATTAAAAACATCACTTGTGTTAGGGTGGGTATTTTTTATCCCTTTAAGCTATATCCTTACCTTCACCCTTCAATTATCAAGTGTAGGTGCTTGGATTTCGTTGTATTCATATTTAGCTTTATTTGGAATTACGGTGATGATTCGTTTTTATCGCACAAACTGGTCAACAATAAAGATAAAAGTTGTTTCTGATGAAGTAAAGCACAGTATTAGCTCCTAATAGAAAAAGGTGAATCGGAAATGTGGGTTAAACCATTTCCATTCACCTTTTTGTTTATTAACGAGCTACTAGTTAACTAGATTTTAGCCATTTAAAAAAACCAACTTTTCCCTGTCCCTCACAGGTTGCACATGCGATAACCCCTTGGCCGTCACATGTAATACACGGTTGGTTACCTACAAGCCTAAACCCCTCTCCGGAACAGTCTTTGCAATTGAAATGTTTACTACCATCACAGCTTTTACACTTCATATGATTGCCCTCCTGTTTCAATATTGGAGCTTGATAAGATATAAATATACAGCTGCAGGGATATGCTTCCACTATTACTTTGTAAGATTTGCTCTCAATTATAATATATTTCAATCATTGAGGGCTTATGATAGTGTAAGAATACAAAAAGATATCCTTTTTATGACACATATTACAGTTTATCTACAAATCCTGTTACGTTTTATTCTCCCTTATAGGAGGGAGTTCGCTTTTCTTTAAAAGCTTTTAGTCCCTCTTGCCTGTCTTTTGTGGGAATGGTTATTTCATAAGCTTTTCGTTCAAGAGCCAGTCCAGTTAATAAATCAACTTCACTACCTTTGTCGATGGCGAATTTTGCTTGTGTTACGGCAATTGGAGCATTTTTCACAATTTTTCCTGCTAAATGAACAGCATCTTTTTCGAGTTCTTCTGCCTTTGAGACATACTCAACTAAACCAATTTTTAGTGCTTCTTGAGCTGTTACTTTTCTCGCCGTATAAATTAGTTCTTTAGCTCTTCCCTTTCCGACCAACCGTGGTAATCGCTGGGTCCCTCCAGCTCCGGGAATGATTCCAAGAGATGTTTCTGTTAGCCCAAGATATGCGTGTTCTGACGCAATTCTTATGTCACAAGCTAAAGCAAGCTCTGTCCCGCCTCCAAGTGCTGCACCATTAATGGCTGCTATGACCGGTTGAGGTAATGACGCAATACGTTCTATCATCTGGCGAATTCCACCCAGGGTTTGCCTCACCTCTTTTTCATTCATTGAGGCCCGCTCCTTCAAATCAGCTCCGGCACAAAATGCTTTTGTCCCATGTCCAGTTATAATCACACATCGTACAGTTGGATCGTTCTTTATTTCAGATACTATGTGATCAAGTTCACTTACCATTTGTATAGATAAGGAATTAGCTGCATTCGGTCGTTTTAGTGTTATTTTGGTGATATATTCTTCAATTTTATCGAATGAAGCAGCATGAACCATTTTATAAAGTCCTCCTACTTTTTTATATGTCTATCAATAAAATCTGTCGTTGTCTCACCTTTACGAAAGGCAGTATGTGTTGTTATATTCCTTAATAACGGGATATTTGTTTTGATTCCTTCTACTATATAGTTGGAAAGCGCAATTTCAAGCTTTGTAAGGGCCTCTTCTCTACTTTTTCCCTTCACTATAAGCTTGGCAATCATAGGGTCATAATATGGTGATACAATTGACTCTTCATGAACCCCAAGCTCATGTCTAACCCCTTCCCCTTCAGGAAGACGAAGCTTTGAAATCTTTCCAGGTGAAGGAAAAAATGTGATTGGATCTTCCGCATAAATCCTTAATTCTATGGCATGACCGATACACTTTATATCACTTTGATCAAATGGTAATGGTTCTCCTGCTCCAACTCTAAGCTGCTGTTCCACTAAATCAATTCCTGTCGTCTCCTCTGTCACTGGGTGCTCCACTTGTAATCTTGTGTTCATTTCTAAAAAATAGAAAGTTTCGTTCTCATCAACTAAATACTCAATTGTCCCGGCATTTGTATATCCAATCGCCTTTGCAGCTTGAATGGATGCTTCCCCCATTTTTCTTCGGAGACGATCATCAAGAAATGGTGATGGTGCTTCTTCGACTATTTTTTGATGTCTTCGTTGTACGGAACATTCCCTTTCTCCTAAGTACACTATATGACCATATGAATCAGCCAAAATCTGAATCTCAATATGTCTGGGCCTTTCAATATATTTTTCAAGATACATCTCTTCATTTCCAAAAAAAGATTTTGCCCGCTTTTGATTTCCCTCAAATGCTCTTATCATGTCCTGATCAGATCTTACAACCTGCATCCCAATTCCCCCACCACCTGCTGAAGCTTTTAACATAATCGGGTACCCAAGTTTATTCGCAATGGCTACAGCCTCATCTGTATTGTTGATAGAAGTTTGGATACCCGGTACAATCGGAACTCCGGCACGTTTCATCGTAAGTCGGGCTTCAATTTTACTTCCCATCGAGGAAATGACTTCAGGTGATGGGCCTATAAACACAAGTCCCTCCTCTTGACACCTACTAGCAAATTGAGGATTTTCAGATAGGAAGCCATACCCGGGATGGATGGCTTCCACTTTGGAGTGTTTTGCAATTTCTATTATTTTATCAATTTTTAAATAACTGTCTGTTACACGGGGACCTCCAACAAGATACGCTTCATCTGCCAATTTAACATGTAGTGCATCTTGATCAGCTTCTGAAAAAATCGCAACCGTCTTAATGTCCAGCTTTTTACATGTCCTGATGACTCGTACGGCAATTTCTCCTCGGTTGGCGACAAGGATTTTTTTGAACATACCATCAGCTCACTTTCACTATCACTTTGCTAACAACCTATTTGGCGGGCAATGACCATTCTTTGTACTTCTGAAGTCCCTTCCCCGATTTCTAATAATTTGGCATCTCGGAAAAATCTTTCTACTTGATATTCCTTCATATATCCATATCCGCCATGAATTTGAATGGCCTGGTCACAAACTCTCATACACATTTCAGAAGCAAATAATTTGGCCATGGCAGCTTCCTTTTTAAAGATCTTTCCTTGATCTTTCAACCATGCAGCTTTATATACCATATTTCTTGCAACTTCAATATTCATCGCCATATCGGCAAGCTTAAATTGAATCGCTTGAAATGTTGATAAACTTTTTCCAAACTGTTTCCGCTCTTTCGCATATTGTAGTGACTTATCATAAGCACCTTGCGCAATACCAACGGCCATCGCTGCAATTCCAATTCTTCC
>Ga0182742_1000583_pt1 | contig 55450 bp, 48 predicted proteins | sample eDN5th37CBELigMG_FD_128880 | JGI IMG/M metagenome (GOLD analysis project Ga0182742, IMG submission 128880) | Enriched Miracle-Growth compost microbial communities from Emeryville, California, USA - eDNA 5th pass 37_C BE-Lig MG (version 2)... ...
AAGCAGCTTGTGCTGAGAATTGGCTACCAAATGGAGCTGACTCTTGAGCAATCTCTTCTCTTACCTTTTGAATGTCAGTTCCTGACGCTGTTTTCCCACCAAATGATTGCGAAGCAGCTTGTGAAGAGAATTGGCTACCAAATGGAGCTGATTCTTGAGCAATCTCTTCTCTCACCTTTTGAATGTCAGTTCCTGACGCTGTTTTCCCACCAAATGATGATGAAGCAGCTTGTGAAGAGAATTGGCTACCAAATGGAGCTGATTCCTGTGCGATCTCTTCGCGCACTTTCTGGATATCTGTACCTGACGCTGTTTTCCCGGCAAAAGATTGGGGGGCTTGATTTGATGAGAATGATTTACCAAAAGGACCTGCCTCTTGTGCAATTTCTTCTCTTACCTTTTGAGGATTAGTTCCGAAAGATTGTGAACCAGAAAATCCTTGAGCGTTTTGGCGCTTTACTTCCTCAATATCTGTACCTGTTTGTGTAAAACGTTTACCATTATTGTTTTGCATATTAAAAAACACCTCCAAAAATGTTATGCCTTTATCATGTCAACATAACGATGTTAATATGTGTGTAAATGTTTTATTTTCTTTGTATATTTTCAAAATAAAAGAGAAAAATCAGTTGCCACAGTTGTTTCTTTTAATTCGTTAATTTAATGAAAAAATTCCCACGTGTGAAGGTGAAAAAATGAAATATGCTCTATTAGGAGATTTACACTCCAGTATTAATGATACAAAATCTGTTTTACAACATATTCGAGAAGTTGCCCCTGATTCTAAAATCGTTGGTCTCGGTGATCTTTATGAATGTACGATTGGAAAGAAAAAAGCATTAACCCTGTCTAATGTCCCATTAAATAATGCTGCGATTATTGAAGAAGATTTTGAAGCATTATTATCTTTTCCATCAATAAGAGGCAATCAAGAAGAACGAATTACAAGCGTTACTGGAATAAAGCGATTTTCTACTTTTCCTGAAAAACTAACCATTGAAGGAGCTACTCTCATTCATGGACACCAGATTGAATGGGACAAGAATTGGGAGCCCATTAATATGTCCGCTCTAGAAATTGATTCACCACTTGTATTCTTTGGTCATAGCCACAGAAGCGGTCTTTACCTTGAAAATAAAAAAATAACTGAACCGATTCAATTTGGAAAAGAAATCAAAATACAAAAGAAAAATTATTGGGTTAATGTGGGTTCCGTTGTAGACAATAGAGAATGGTGTTTATATGATAGTAAAAATTGCTCCATCCAATTTATGAAGGTCTTTCTTTAAAAGATAGTATGTACGATTATTTATTTTTTTTAAAATAAACTGCCAATAAAACCTTTCATTTTCTGTATAGCAATTTCATAAAATGATGCATGTCCAGTTAAAAGGAGATTTGCATGTCATTTATAAAGAAAGGCTTAGCAATTATTGCCGGCAGCATTTTTTTATCCGTTGGTATCAATGTTTTTTTGACACCTTATGAAATATTAGATGGTGGAATTATTGGACTTTCTTTAATTATTTATTATTTATTCAACCTAAAAATAGGTCTTATGATCATTGTCTTAAGTATCCCAATTTTTGTTCTTGCATGGTTTAAATATAAGCCCTATTTCTTTAATAGTTTGCATGGATTATTGGTTTCTTCCTTTGTAATTGACCTATTTAAACCACTTCGTTCACTCATTCATCTGGAGCCAATACTCAGTTCTATTGTTGGTGGTATCCTTGTTGGATTAGGAATTGGTCTCATGTTACGCTTTGAAACAAGTACGGGAGGTACCGATTTATTAGCTCAATTTATTGCTGATAAAACATCAATCAATGTAGGAGTAATTATATTTGCCATTGATGCTGCTGTTATTTGCTTAGGGGGAGTCTTTATTTCATCTAATACTTTAATTTTATCCATCGTGACTATTCTTTGTGTGGGCATAACAACAAGTGCACTCACTAGACGTCATACATAACGGATTGTTTAGTATTATGTTTACATATAATAAAAAGCGCCTTCCAATAGAAGGCGTCCCAGAGCTCAAGTTAATTTTTCTATTCTTTCCTTCTTTAAAAAGGATAGTTTTGTTTCAGAGATCATAATGGCACAAAGAATTACTATTGCGCCTATAACCATCCTTGTTGTTAATACTTCGTTTAATAATATTAACGAGAATACCATTCCCCAGAAGGATTCGGTTGAGAGAATAATTGCTGCTTTTGTTTCATTTGTAAATTTTTGCGCAATCGTTTGAAATAGAAAGGCAAGTGTTGTAGAAAAAATAGCTAAATACAAAATAGATGACATAGCTTCAGTTTCAAATGAAAAACTAACTTCCCCCTTGAAAAGAATGACCATCCAAGCAAAGACAGCAGCAAAAAACATTTGGACAATTGTTAATGTAATTGGATCTTCATCTTTTACATACTTGGCTGTATAGAAAATTTGATAGGCAAAAGCTACAGCACACGCTAATGTTAAAAGATCCCCGATATTAATATCTGCAGATAATTGTAGAGATAAAAATCCTATACCAACGATAGCTAAAATGGCCCCTGTTAATTCGAATTTATCAATTTTCCTCTTATATGCGAAGAAAGCAATAAAAGGTACAATAACGACATTAACAGCAGTTAAAAACGCATTTTTCGAAGGGGTTGTAAATTGTAACCCGACCGTTTGTAATGCAAAGGCTAAATATAAAAAGAAGCCCAACACCAAACCACGTATAAGTATCCCCTTATTTATACTCTTTAGCTTCTTATAAAAGATAATGCATAGAATTAGAAAGCTAATTAAAAACCTTCCTGCTAATACTTGATATGGAGTATAATGCTCAAGTGCAATAGCACTAACTACAAACCCACTACCCCAAATAATCGCTGTAATACACAACATAATTTCACCTATGTACTTTTGCATTTCATCCTCCAATTATTGTATAAGTTCATAATATAACTGTATCATTATACATTATTTAAAAATAGTACATTATCCAAATACAACATATTGTTCCTGCCTTTATAAAAAGTTTGTTCTACATCATTTCACATTACACATAACTCTCATAAACTATAAAGAACATACTAGAACGGAGTTGAATAGATTGCAACATACTGTTAAGCGTGGAGAAACCCTTTATCAAATATCACTTGACTATCGGACACCATTATCTTCTATCATTCGCGCAAACCCATCCATTAATCCAAACGCCCTATATGTTGGTCAGTTAATTGAAATACCTGGATTTCCAGATTCCAACACAATCCCTTATCGTATTGAAGTCTCCATTAATGGACGCTGGTTAAAATTATTTCACGATGGGGAACTTCAGAAACAATATCCAATTGCTGTTGGAAGAATATTAACTGAAACACCCGTAGGTAGTTATATTATAGTGAATAAAGCTCCTAATCCAGGTGGACCTTTTGGAACTATGTGGATGAGCTTATCAAAACAAAGCTATGGGATTCACGGAACCAATGATCCAAGTTCAATTGGAAAAGCCGTATCCCATGGTTGCATACGCATGCAAAATCAAGATGTTGAAGAATTAGCAAGAATCATTCCAAACGGTACGAGGGTAGACATTCATCCCTAAATTACTAGCTTCCATACTTCAAACCACAAATACTCCCTTAGAATAAGCAAAGGGACTACAAATAAAATTAATATTTGTAATCCCTCGCTATTTCTTTATTCGATTCATATAATTACGTCCAACCTTTAATGGCAATCTCTTGTATCTTCTTTTCATGCTCGTTCCTTTTAATAATTACACTAATTTTTTGATACCATTTAGAACATTCCTTAAAAATGTCCTTATATTCTTCTAAATCTTTTGGAATTTCTTGCTCATTATCCAAGAAAACATATTCAACAATTGGATCGGCTAAATCATCTACCACTAGCTTAAGCATTAACTTTTTTACATCTTTCGATTTTTCTTTTATCTCCGGTACTTCTTCCAGCTCATTAACATGAACTTCTACTTTAGCTCCCCCTTCAATCAAAGACCATCCATGTACTCCGCCCTTTGATGTTAAGGCGACATTATTATCATCCTCGACAATTGCGATTTCATATAGTTCTTCAAAATCATATTCCTTTATATCAAAATCCTCATCGACTTCTTCTCTCTCCAAAATTTTTAATGTATTGGACTGTTCATCAAGCATTAACGCACTTAGATAATCCGGTGAAATAATATAGCGAGTATGAGGGTGCTGTTCAACTTTTTGAATGGTTTCATCTAGTATTGCTTCATTTCGCTTTTTAACTTCTTTATTAAATTCATAGTACCACCAGAAACCCAGAACTACTGCAATTATGAAAAATAGAGTATTACCCGATTTAAATGATAAAAAGAGATAGACCACTTCTAATAATAATAGGAATAATTGGAACAACTTACTCACCCCTTATTTCTAGTAGTTATAAAATAGTATTCAAGAAGTTCTCTATTCATTCATTATTTTAATAGATTTTTAAGCAAATAAAGCAACTTTCACAATTTGATTCGTCTTCCAATAGACTTTCCGTATAGTTCAACATTCATCTACCTATACTTAATTTAGTACAAGTTGTTGAAAAGAGGGGTTATTTTGTCTAGTAAAAATATACTTTCTATTTTTGCTCTAGGTGGTATTAATGAAATCGGCAAAAATATGTATGTAATTGAATTTGGAAACGATTTAGTCATTGTAGATTGTGGTGCGAAATTTGCAGATGAGTCCCTATTAGGAATAAATCTAATCATTCCAGATGTTACTTATTTGCATGAAAATAAACATAAAATTCGTGGACTAGTTGTAACTCACGGACACGAGGATCATATTGGTGGAATACCTTTCTTCCTAAAGAAATTAAATATCCCAATTTATGCAACAAGGTTCACACTTGGTCTTATTGAATTAAAGCTGAAAGAGCATAAAATCTTACGTGAATCTACTTTAATTGAAATTAACTCGGAATCGATATTAGATTTCGGTGAGATACAAGCTAGTTTCTTCAGAACGAGTCATAGTATTCCCGACTGCTTAGGAATTGTCTTCGATACACCTGAAGGAAAAGTTGTTCATACTGGTGACTTTAAATTTGATTTAACTCCCGTAAATGATCAACACTCTGATATTCATAAAATGGCAAAGATTGGTGAGGAAGGCGTTCTTGCTTTGATTTCTGAAAGTACAAATGCTGAACGGCCAGGCTCCACACCTTCCGAAAGTAAGGTTGGTTCTCATATTGAAGAAGCTTTTTTAAATGCGACAGGAAAAATTATTATTTCAACATTTGCCTCAAATGTTAACCGTGTACAACAAATCGTCCATGCTACCATTAAAACGAATCGCAAACTTGCGTTATTAGGTCGTAGTATGGTTAACGTGGTGAAAGTCGCAAAAGAACGTGGCTATGTGGAAATACCTGACTGGATGCTAATTGATGCTCGGGATGTTAAACAATATCCACCAGACCGCGTTGTCGTTCTATGTACTGGGAGTCAAGGCGAACCATTAGCCGCCTTATCTAAATTGTCTACAAACAATAATCGTGATGTGCGAATATTACCTGATGACACGGTCATTTTCGCAGCTTCTCCAATTCCAGGAAATGAAAAAGGCGTTTCCAAAATTGTTGATAACCTATTCCAATTAGGAGCCAAAGTTATATATGGCTCTGCAAGCATCACAGGCATGCATGTATCTGGACATGGTTATCAGGAAGATTTAAAGCTGATGCTTACGTTAATGAAACCAAAGTATTTCATCCCTATTCACGGTGAGTATCGCATGCTTCACCTCCACCGTTTACTTGCCGAAGCCGTTGGAGTAGAACGTAATAATACATTCATTATCCGCAATGGTGACGTGGTTGATATTAGTTACGGTGAAGCTCGTCAAACTCGAAAAGTAATAGCAGGAGATACTTATGTAGATAATGTTGGGGATGACGAAATCGTTGAAATCGTCTTACGAGATCGTAAACATCTCTCAGAAGAAGGAATGCTAGTAATCGTTGTAACGATTAGTAAAGAGGATGGAAAACGCATCTCTGATCCGGATTGTATTTCTAGAGGCTTTGTTTATGCTAGGGATTCTGAAGAATTGCTACAAGAAATCACAGAAGTCATTAAGAAAACAATTGATCCATTTAAGGATCCTAATATTATGGGTATGAAGCGAGCTATCAAAAAAGAAGTTGGAATTTTCCTATTTGAAAAAACAAAGAAAAAACCGATGATTCTTCCTATTATCATTGCGATTTAATAATAAGCCAATTGTTTTTTAAGAAAACAATTGGCTTTTATTCTGATTTATTACTTCCTTCCACTTGCTTAATTTAGAATAAGTATCCTTTAAATTTAAGAGTGCTTTAAACACAAAACATTTCCTCTTAAGAATATTTTTAATCTATGTAGGGCAGTCTAGTAGCGGTTATTTCTAAATTTATAAAGCCTTAGGAATAAATATGATAGTAATCCTAATTAGGTATTAGAAAGGATGATAATTTATGGAAAAAGATCCTTCAAAACAAGGTGAATATCAAACGAATTACGAAGATGATGCGACTTTAACTAATCGACAAGGTCACCCTATTACTAACAATCAAAATATCCGTACAGTTGGGAATCGTGGCCCTGCTACTCTTGAAAATTACGATTTTATTGAAAAAATTAGCCATTTCGACCGTGAAAAAGTTCCTGAACGAATTGTACATGCACGTGGTGCTGGGGCACATGGATACTTCGAGGCCTATGGTACGGTAGGGAACGACCCTGCTTCTAAATATACACGTGCTAAGTTGTTCCAAGAAAAAGGTAAGCAAACACCGGTTTTTGTTCGCTTCTCTTCAGTAGTGCACGGATTACATTCTCCTGAAACACTACGCGACCCACGTGGATTTGCTGTTAAATTTTATACTGAAGATGGCAACTGGGATTTAGTTGGGAATAACTTAAAAATCTTCTTTATTCGTGATGCGATGAAATTCCCTGATATGATTCATGCTTTCCGACCAGACCCAGTTACAAACATCCAAGACTCTCGTCGTTTCTTTGATTTCTGTGCAAATTCACCTGAAACATTCCATATGGTAACTTTAGTTTATTCTCCTTGGGGAATCCCCGCTAATTATCGCATGATGCAAGGCTCAGGTGTTAATACGTATAAATGGGTAAATCAAGAAGGAAAAGCAGTATTAGTAAAGTATCACTGGGAACCAAAACAAGGGATTAAAAACTTAACAGTAAAAGAAGCTGAGGAAATTCAAGGGAAAAACTTCAACCATGCTACACAAGATTTGTATGAAGCAATCGAAAGAGGCGATTATCCCGAATGGGAGCTATTGGTTCAAATTATGGAGGATGGCCCTCACCCTGAGCTAGACTTTGATCCACTTGATGACACAAAGCTATGGCCAAATGACCAATTCCCATGGTTACCAGTTGGACGTATGGTGTTAAATAAAAATCCTGAAAACTACTTTAACGAAGTAGAACAAGCGGCATTTGGTACAGGAGTACTTGTCGATGGGCTAGATTTCTCAGATGATAAAATGCTGCAAGGTCGTACCTTCTCTTATTCTGATACACAACGTTATCGTGTAGGAGCAAACTATCTACAATTACCTATTAACGCAGCGAAAAAACGTGTGGCAACAAACCAAGAAGGTGGGCAATTACGTTATTATAACGATAAAGCACCAGGACAAAACCTTCATGTTAACTACGAGCCTTCAAGTATGGGTGGTTTAAAAGAAGCTGAGCAAGCTGGGAAAGAATATACCCCTAAAGTGGAAGGCAATCTTGTTCGAGAATCCATTGATCGAAACGATAATACAAAACAAGCTGGCGAAACATATCGTAACTTTGAACAATGGGAAAAAGACGAGCTGATTAACAACCTTGTGAATGATCTAGTCCTTTGTCCTAAGGATATTCAAGATAAAATGATTGCCCTGGCCGAACAAGCAGATGACGAATATGGTAGACGTTTACGTGAAGGAATTGCTGAAAAAGCAAATTCGATGAATAACAAAGAAGAGTTTGGATCAGAATTCAATCCACATCCTCTCGGTGCACAGAATCCATCTCAGGCAGTGGATGATGCTATGAACAAAGGACACGAAGCAGATCCTTATTAATTTCAAGTTAAGGAGGCTGGTACAAAGGCCAAAATAGCATTTTTCCACACTAGGAAAAATGCTATTTTTACGTTCCAATGTAAATTGATTTCCATTCCGGGTACGCTTTCCGCGGGCACGGCCTGACACGAACGTCTCAGGCGTCGGTGCTCCTGCCGCTTCGCTTTCGTCGCAAATAAATTTGCTGTTCCCGCAGGAGTCGACCCTCCATTCCAATCAATTTTCAAAGTATCATTTTTTTAATAATACGTTTTGGGTATTTCTTTGAGTTTTTCACTTATGGCCCAGCCTCTATTTTCTACTGAGCTTATTTTTACAGTGCCTTTCTATAATTTCGTTTTCCATCATACGTATAGAGCACTGGTTTGTTTTCCACAAAAGTTTCGATATGAACTGGACGACCCCATAATTGATAAATGTACGGTAAAACGTGCTCTAAATAATGAGGATCCAATTCCATTCCCTCATAACCATGTTTTAAATACAACTCACCATTTCTTAAATAGTCCCCATTATCGACTACTATATAAGGGAAGCCCCCATTTACTCGCATAGATACAAGTTGGTCTCTTACATTACGATAATCCTTATCGGTAATTTTATAATCTGTCCCCTTCTTTTCAAACAGATACATATCTTCGTGTTCTACTAGTTCTTTTGTTAAATAATTTCGGATAAAGGAAATATCAGATTCGATTTCACGAACTTCAAAGATTTTTTCTCTCCCAGAACCTGGTTTTACACCTAACTTAATCATCTCTTCAGTTGGATTATCATAGCGTCTTTCAATGTCCTCGAATATTTTTAATCCTAAATAATATGGATTAATGGATGTCTTTGATGGTTGAACGACACCTGCATTTAATTTCGCATATTCAATTGTTTCATCAGTTGTTAAGTTTAGTTCTCTCATAATCCGTTGATGCCAATAAGATGCCCAGCCCTCATTCATTATTTTCGTTTCTAGCTGCGGCCAGAAATACAACATTTCTTCTCGCATCATCGTTAAAATATCACGTTGCCATTCTTCCAGTTCCCTACTATGCATTTCAATGAAAAGAAGTAAATCCTTTTCTGGCTTTGGCGGAAACTTTTTCTTCACATATCGAACCGAGGATTTTGTCTCCTCTTTTTTATCCATATCCCATAAATCATCATAAGGTGTCTTTGGAACAATAATCTCATCTTCATCAATGTCATTTTCGTATTCAAGTAAATTAGGTCTTACTAAAGAAGGATCAATATGCTCTTGGATCGCTAAAATGGCATCTAAAAATTGCTCCACTTCATCTTTTCCATAAAGTCGTTCATAGCTTGCAATTCGATCCGCCGTTGCGGTCATACTTTCAACCATGTCTCTTCTTGTATTAGAGAAACGAATATTATTTTTGAAAAAATCACAGTGTGCAAGCACATGTGCAATAATCAGTTTATTTTGAGTCAAAGTATTGGTATCAAGTAAAAATGCATAACAAGGATTAGAGTTTATAACTAATTCATAAATTTGACTCAGACCTAAATCATATTGGAGCTTCATTTTATGGAATTGTTTTCCGAAACTCCAATGGGAAAAACGTGTCGGCATTCCGTATGCACCAATTGTATAAATTACCTCTGCCGGGCAAATTTCGTAATGCATAGGAAAGAAATCTAAGCCGAAACCTATCGCAATTTCCGTTATATCCTCTATTGCTTTATGAAGCTCTTTTTCCACCTTTCTCCCCCCAATAGAAAAACACGATTCTCACTCAAAGTGATGATCAATATTTTTCAATATACTGATTTTTTTCAAAAGAGTTTGAAGTGTAATTATAGAAAGTAATGGCAATGGAGTTTATCCCAATAGTACACTCCCTAATATCAATTTTAGTTAAACAGTCGTCTCATCCTGTTTTTGGAAGAAGTTTTTCAATGCATCATATACATCTTTCTTCTGCCTTATTACATAGTGACGGAATTTTGGAGTATCAATTTTTTTAAACGTTGACATTAAAGAGGAGTAACGATTATTTGGGTTTACCTCACCATATCCAAACATACTTGAAAGCTCCATTAATTCATTCACAAGCCGTAAACATTTCTCATTGTCAGTTGAAAAATTCTCGCCATCTGAGAAATGTACAGGATAAATATTGTAACGAACTGGATTATACTTTTGTTCTATTAATTCTAGAGCTTTTGCATAGGCTGAAGAGCAAATTGTTCCACCACTTTCGCCTTTTGTGAAAAACTCTTCCTCTGTTACAACTTTCGCTTCGGTGTGGTGGGCAATAAATTCTATTTCAACCGTTTTATACTTTGTTCGTAAAAAACGTGTCATCCAAAAGAAAAAGCTTCTTGCACAAAATTTCTCAAAATTCCCCATTGAACCACTTGTATCCATCATTGCAAGGACAACAGCCTTTGTTTCAGGCTTTGTTACCTCATCCCAAGTTTTAAAACGTAAATCATCGTTATGAATTGGGGCAATTTCAGCTTTCCCTTTCATGGCATTTCTTTTAATAGCTGTTAAAATTGTTCTCTTCTTATCGATATTCCCCATAAGACCTTTTTTCCGGATATCATTAAACTCAATCTTTTCTGTTGAAATATCTGCTGTTTCTTTTCTTTGCAAGTTAGGAAGCTCCAATTCCTTAAACAACATGTTTTGAACATCTTCCAAACTTACTTCCGCTTCATAATAATCATCACCAGGCTGATCTCCAGCCTTTTTCCCTTGACCTTGTGCTTGTTGATTACCAGGTTTTCCATCTCGGGCAACAACATCTCCAACTTGGCTATCGCCTTGTCCTTGACCAACATGTTTCGATTTTCCATAGTTATAACGAATTTTATACTCATCTAATGAACGAATTGGTATTTTAATAACCTCTTTACCATTAGACATGATGATACTTTCTTCACTAATTAGGTCTGGTAAATTGTTTTTAATTGCATCCTTTACTTTATCCATATGCCTTTGCTGATCTTGGTACCCTTTACGATGGAGTGACCAATTTTCCTGAGAGACGACAAAGTTTCGATTCTCATTTTCACTCATGTTATCCTCACCCATCTTTATAATAAAGTTTCGTGCATCAAATACGTTCTTATCTTCGCAATTATCGCAAGCTTTCATTGCAGTTAAAACATGTGCATAATTTTTTGTGTTTAAGCCAATGTGATGAAGGTAATTTGTAGTCCTCCATGGACGCAAACACTCTATTGCTAACTTTCCTTTTCAACTTTCTTTGAAAAACTGTGACATTCGCCTGGAGCTTTACTTCATTTAGAAGTGAAAACTATCACACTCATCAAAATTAACATCTGTGGTCTCCTCACTGCTTTATGTAGAGGAGGCTTTTACTAAATGAAGGTAAAACTTCAAGGAAAATCACTTTCCTTATAATATGCGAATTTTCTGACAAATTGCATTGCCTTATTCAATTAATTACTCTTAATTCAATACATGACAACAATTCAATACATAGCTAGAAAAGGATGTAGAAGATTCTGCTTATCGAAAGTACCTACTTTGATAAGCCTTACTAACACTTATGCAGATAGGAAACTATATATTTCTTATCTGAAAAAAAATGAGTGTCCTAAATTTTATGGACACTCCTTGCAATATATTCCTTCTATTAACTATCTATTTAGCAAACTTCCAACATATCTTAATAATTCATTGGCAGAATTGGAGTCGTACCCATGCTCATCGATTAATCTTGCTACTACTTCATTAATCTTTTTCAACTGAGATTCATCTGGTGTTTTTGAGGACGTAGTAATTTTTACTACATCTTTTAAATCAGCAAACAATTTTTTCTGGATTGCTTCTCTTAATCTTTCGTGTGAATTATAATCGAAGCGTTTTCCTTTTCGTGCAAATGCAGAAAGTCTGATTAAAATTTCTTCCCTGAACGCCCGTTTCGCATTCTCAGAGATACCGATTTGTTCTTCAATAGAACGCATCAGCTTTTCATCAGGATTCATTTCTTCTCCTGTAAGAGGATCACGGAGTTTATTTTTATTACAGAATGCTTCAACATTATCTAAATAGTTATTCATTAAATGTTTAGCCGACTCTTCATAAGAATAAACAAATGCTTTTTGCACTTCATTTTTCGCAATTTCATCGTATTCTTTTCGTGCAATTGCAATGTAATTCATATATTTTTCACGATCTTCTTCTGAAATGGATGCATGCTGATCTAGACCATCCTTTAAAGATCGTAAAACATCTAACGCATTTATAGAAGGTACTTCTTTACGAATAATCGCGGATGAAATTCGGTTAATGATATAACGAGGGTCAATACCATTCATACCTTCGTTTTGATATTCCTTTTTCAATTCCTCTACATCCACAGAATTAAACCCTTCTACACTTTCACCATCATAAAGACGCATTTTCTTAACTAAATCGATACCTTGTTTTTTCGGTATTTCTAATCTTGTTAAAACAGAGAAAATCGCTGCTGCTCGGAGCGCATGTGGAGCAATATGAACATGTGCCATGTCACTTTCATTTATCATTTTTGCATAGATACGCTCTTCTTCACTGACTTTTAAGTTGTAAGGAATTGGCATTACGATAATTCGTGAATGTAATGCTTCATTCTTTTTGTTTGATATGAATGTACGGTATTCCGTCTCATTCGTATGCGCAACGATGAGCTCGTCTGCACTGATAAGCGCAAAACGACCCGCTTTGAAGTTTCCTTCTTGCGTTAATGATAATAAATGCCATAAGAATTTTTCATCAAGTTTTAGCATCTCTTGGAACTCCATCATACCTCGGTTTGCTTTATTTAGCTCCCCGTCAAAGCGATATGCTCTAGGATCTGATTCCGACCCAAACTCAGCTATTGTCGAAAAGTCAATACTTCCTGTTAAATCGGCAATATCCTGTGATTTAGGATCTGAAGGTGTAAATGTCCCAATCCCTACTCGTTTATCCTCAGAGAAAAAGATTCTTTCAACCAGTACATCTTCAATATGTCCGCCATATTCTTGTTCGAGGCGCATTGTATTTAATGGGGATAAGCTTCCCTCTATTCGAATTCCATACTCTTTGAAGAAATCTTCTCTTAAATGTTGTGGAATAAGATGAAGTGGGTCTTCATGCATCGGGCATCCTTTTATAGCGTATACTGCACCTTCGTCTGTTCGTGAATATTGCTCTAACCCTCTTTTAAGTAATGTAACGATAGTTGATTTACCGCCACTTACCGGCCCCATTAATAATAAAATCCTCTTCCTTACATCTAATCTTCTTGCTGCAGGGTGGAAATATTCCTCCACAAGTCTTTCTAAAGCTGCTTCCAAACCAAAAATTTCTTTCCCAAAGAATTTGAACATTTTCTTGCTGTCTCTTTCCTCTACACCAGCACTTTTAATCATATTGTAGACACGCGAATGAGCTGTTTGAGCAACTTCAGGTCTTTCCTTAACAATGCTTAAATATTCTGCAAATGTACCTTCCCATTTCAGGCTATCCTCTTCTTCTTTGTAGCGTCGAACCCTGCTTAAAATATCGATAGTCATTACCTCCATTCAGGGTGAGTTTTTATAAATGTATGAAGCGAGTCCCTCAATGATACCGAATACTTTTTAATATAATTTGTTTGGTTCTAAAATTTACTATTAGAAAAGCCTTATAAAGCTTAGAAAACAAAAGAACTTCACTAAACAAATAATTTAGTGAAGTTCTTTTTTAATTAATTTTTTCTCATATATAAAATGCCTAATGTATTGGGACCACAATGACTTGAGATCGTACATCCTGCAGTTGTCTCAATAATCTCATCGAACTGTTGATAACGTGAGATGGCTTCTTTTACTCTGGAAACTGTTTCTTCAGTACAATAGGAATGAGATAAAAATATGCGTCTTGTATCAATATTATCGTTATTTTCTAGACGATCCTTAATATAATTATCTAAACAGCGATCGAAGTTACCTCTATATTTTTTCCCGATTTTCATATTACCGTCGATTACTTCTATAGAAGGTTTTATTTTTAATAATGTTGCACCAAATGCCTCTACTCCGGAACAACGTCCACCCTTACGCAAATAATCCATTTTATCGATAACAAAGCTTGCATCTACTTTAGGTATTAGTGCTTCAAGACGTTTCGTAATTTCTTCAGCTTTCAGCCCTTCTTTGGCCATTAAGGCAGCTTCGTAAACAACATGTCCACTTCCTGTAGATAAATTATTCGAATTAACTACATATACATTGTTAAAATTTTCACTTGCAATTCTTGCATTTTGGAAGCATGAAGAGAAATCTGATCCTAAACAAATATGTATAACTGCATCATACTTTAAAGAATTTTCTGCAAAAAAGTTTTCATACTCAATTATATTCACTGCAGAGGTTGTACAAGTTTTTCCTTGTTCCCCTACCAACTTAAATATATCTCTTGGTGTAATGTCAACACCATCGCGATAATCCTCATCATCAATAAGTACATGGAGCGGCATTAATGTAATCTCTAACTCTTCAATTTTTTGAGGAGATAGATCGCATGTACTATCCGCAGTAATCTTGATCATCTACTGTACACCTCATGTTTTTTAACTTTTTGCTTGATTATAACATATTGTGATTTAAATCCGCTTCAGTTAGGCATTTTATCATACTAGAAAATTTATTTAATAAAAATTTGAGAATATTCTATTTTGGGATCACATATATTTGGGTTGTTAGAAAACTAGGCTTATCGTTAGGAAATCCTAACAAAAGCTTTAGTTGCACCTAAGTAGATAAGTATTACATTCCTTATCTACCAAATTTGAAAGGAGGATCATATGTTTACTCAATATAAGTATTGGAAACCATTCGTTGGTCCATTTGATCCCTGTAAACCAATACGTGTGAAAAGCTACAGCACCCCTCCGCAACTGTATATGAATTTTCAGCCACCAGGACTACCACAATTCAGTCCTAAAGAAGCACTAATGTCTGGTACACTTTGGCCTGCACTCTTTAGCCCTTATCCTGATCCAAACAAAGGGGGTAACCCACATGTCTAAGCAAATGCCACCTGAGTATTATCAATGTCTTGAAGAAATACAGGCATTGGACTTTGTATTAGTGGAATTAAACCTCTATTTAGATACACACAATCATGACTTTGATGCCATCCAGCAATTTAATGAAGTCGCCCAAATGAGTATGCAGTTAAAAGTCGAATTTGAAAAGAAATTCCATCCATTGATGAACTTTGGAAGAAGTTTCTCGAACTACCCATGGAATATCGACGACTCCCCATGGCCATGGCAAGTCTGACAACAACTGGAGAAGCTGATAAAAGGACGCTTTTTATCCTTGCAGGCTGCTCCGAAGTTGTCGAAGAGCTAACCCGCGCAACTAGTCATAACGGAAGAAACTCAAACTAAAGACGCTATTCTTGCTGATACCATAAGAAACCAACCCTTTGTGGGTATTTGAACACTCGTTCAGTTGACCAAAATGAGGAATGTGGGGGGAGAAAGAAAGAATGTTTTATTATGAAAAAAAACTGCAATATCCGGTTAGAGTCAGTACATGTAACCCGATGCTTGCGAAGTTTTTGACAGAACAGTATGGCGGGGCTGATGGAGAATTAGCTGCTGCCCTCCGATATATGAATCAACGCTATACAATTCCTGATAAGGTAATTGGTCTACTGAATGATATTTCTATGGAAGAGTTCTCTCATCTAGAAATGATTGCCACTATGATTTATAAACTTACAAAAGATGCCACTCCAGAACAATTGGTAGCTGCTGGACTTGGCGACCATTATGTAAATCATGATAGAGCGCTATTTTATCACGATGCTTCTGGTGTACCTTGGACAGCTGCCTACATCCAAGCAAAAGGCGATCCAATTGCTGACCTTTATGAAGATATCGCTGCAGAAGAAAAGGCTCGTGCTACGTATCAATGGTTAATCGATATTTCAGATGACCCGGATTTAAATGATGGCTTAAGGTTCTTACGTGAAAGAGAAGTTGTCCATTCGATGAGGTTTAGAGAAGCAGTAGAAATCTTAAAAGACGAACAAGGTAAAAAGAAATTTTTCTAATTATATTCCTCCCTCTTGCTAGTGCAAGGGGGCATTTTTCATGCCAATTAACACCAATAAATTATTCTTGCCAATCTAGCTATTAACATGAGAAGATTATTTCTATTGATTTAATAGAAAGATTGGTGAACACTTTTGCATATAAAAGCTTTATTATTAGGGCTCCTAACTGTTCTCATTTGGGGTTCAACCTTTGCAGCAATTAGTTTTAGTCTACAAGGTGGGTTCTCTGCTGGACACTTACTTTTATTTCGATTTGTTGTTGCTTCAATAATCTTTGTTATTATTGCCCTTATCCCGAGTCAGAAGTTTCGTTTACCCGACAAACAGGATATTTGGAAAATTGCCCTTTTAGGGGTAATTGGCATTAGTGGCTATCATATTTGTGCAACTTTTGGACAGTTAACGATTAGTGCTGGTACATCAGGTATGTTGATTGGTTCAGGTCCGATTTTCACAACGATATTTGCTATTCTTATATTAAAAGAACGACTAAGTATAGCAGGTTGGATTGGACTAGCATTTGGATTTATTGGAATTTCTCTCATCGCTTTCGGTTCGGGGGATACAGCCTTTGGAGTCGCTCCTGGTGTATTTTTAACGATTCTTGCTGCAATTGCAACATCTATCTTTTTTGTTTATCAAAAACCATTGTTTAAAAAGTATACCGCAATTGAGCTAACCGCTTATTTCACTTGGGTTGGTACAATTCCGTTATTAATTTTTGCACCAGGCTTCCTTCATACAGTTCAAACCATTTCATTAGAAGTAACAGCAACAGCCATATACATGGGCATATTCCCAACAGCTATTGCTTACTTAACTTGGGCTTACGCTTTGTCTCAATCAAAAGCAAGCTCCATCTCAAGCATACTTTACTTAGAACCAGTAATTGCTATTATTGTTGCTTGGATTTGGCTTAGCGAACTTCCAAAGTCCATTTCTATTATTGGTGGAATTATCGCCATCTCAAGTGTTCTACTTGTGAATTTCTATGGAAAAAGTCAAACTTCCATTAAAAATAAAATAGAACAAACTTCTTAAAATAAATAATGTCCCAAAAGCGAGTACGACAAGCCTTTGGGACATTTTTTTAGTTATCGGTCACGGTGAATTACATGACTTAAAAACAACTTTAAAAATGATACGTTTTTAGAAATCGATTCCAGTGATTCAATCGCTAAGCAGTACTGTTCCCATAATTCATTTTTTGCTCCATCAATCCCTAAAATCGTAACAAAGGTAGAAGTTTGATTTTCTTGATCTTTCCCCACATGTTTACCTAAATTAGAAAATTCCCCTTCACTATCTAATAGGTCATCCTTTATTTGAAAGGCGATTCCTGCATGACGAGAAAACTTTTTTAATGCATCGATTTCTCTTTCATTTGCTTTCGCTAAAATGGCTGGCATAACAAGTGCTGCTTCAAAACCTAAAGCAGTTTTATAAAAACACATCGTTTCAAGCTCTTCTTTTCGAAGTTTTTTTCCTTTCGACTCTAAATCTATCACTTGCCCTTTACATATATTCGCCGTAACCTGTGCAGAGTAACGAATTAGCTCAAGTACCGTACTAGAATCAAATTCATCAAGATAGGTTTGTTTTTCAATTGCCTTTTGCGTAAGGAACAGTCCTGTTAACTCTGCAATTGCAACATTATACATTTCATGAATAGTTGGTCGCCCCCTTCGATAGGAAGCATCATCTTGAGAAGGTAAATCATCAAATATCAGCGATGCAGTATGCATATATTCTAATGAGTTAAGTAATGGAATAAGATTAGTTTCCTTTAGACTAAACATTTCTACCCCAACGAACCACGCAATAATTGGTCTTAACCGTTTTCCATCCCCCATTAAGCTATAATTTGCTGCCTCAAGTACGAGGTCATTGGGGAACATTGCTTCCGGAACAGAGGAAATTAACAAGTTTTTATTTACTTTTTCCTTTACACTCTCAACTTTTTCTTTAAATTCTTCTTTTTCCTCACTCTGTTTTTTTATATGGTCAATCATTTGGTCACGTAATAGCTTATCAAAGAAGTCGACATCATCCGCTTTTTCAACCATTTTTTGTAATACCATATTAAATTGCGAGGATCCGAAAGCTAATTGCTTCATCACTTGCTCATATTTCTTCCGCCCATGTTTTTCCTTAAATCTTTTCAATCCATTGATTGCCCGATTCAGAATGACCTCTCTTGTTTGACTGTCTGAATGATAGACGTTATGAATTAAATTCGAAATGACCGTCCAATACATTTCAAAGGGATTAATTAAATCACTCCGATGATTTTGATGCTGTAAGTAATACGTATATGGCGTAACTGCTCCCATAGCGAGATCGTCAAACATATCTGCAAAGTCATCAGCCAATTGGTTGTAAATCCCATACAAAAATGTTCTCTGTTCAAAACCATCATCTGTTTCTTGAATGACAGAACGAGCAATCAAACGAGAAGAGGAAGATTTTAAAATTACGGGAATATAAATCTCCTCATTTGTATAACTTTCATTGGATAGTTCCCTATTTCTATCTATCTCCTGCGAATGAAAGAATACATAGGCCTGCTCAAAAAACTTATTTGTTGTTTGTTGGGATTTAATATATTCAAACGCTTCTTTTAATTCTGCATGGATGTAACGTAAGAAATGAAGTGTTTCTTCTTTCCATCGTTGTCCTAAAGATGGAACATTTCCAGAAATAAGGGCGGTACGTATTAAATTCGAGTATTGTTCTTTTTCTTCTTTGGACAAGAAATTCGAATCAAGAAGATCATCGATAAAAGGATATGTTAAGCCATAACAATAACCAAGTCGAATCGCTTTATCGAGCTTCTCTTTTCGTTCATCCGTTGATACCCCACTACTAAACCCATCAATCGTGTGCATAAGCACGCCCGCAATGATTTTAATAAGTTTGCGTTGTGCATTCACTCCATCAAGTTCTTCTGGAATATTAGAAGACACCTTATTTATTTTGTTCAATAGCCAATCAACCGTTTGAAGAATTTGCTCTTCTTTTGCTTTTTGAATAACCCAATCCAAATGAATAAGCTCTTTCTTTTCATTCTTTACTGATTCTAAAAGAGCACCCTTCAAATCTCCCACTACTTGATTTATTTTTGACTGTGTCTCTTCACTGTCTAACCTTTTCCCTAAATCCCTTAGGTAAATATACGAAATACTACGTTTCAAATAGTCTTCTAACTTATTTGTATAATCCAACCATTTAATATAATGAGAAGTCTCTTTTGTACTAGGTTTCTTCTGTTTAGATGAGAAATATGAAAAAAAGGCGGGATGGTGGATATGATTAGCTTTCCATTCTTGAAAATCATCGAGTAAATTTTGAAGATAGTCTTGTCTATTTAACTGCTCATACAGCTGTTGAAAATAATGACTAGCCTTTTTTTCGGCTTGCAAATAACTTTGGTTGGCATTTATCACTTCATTCATGTTTTCACCCTTACCTTCACTTTTTTCGCTATACAAGGAGTCATCGTATAAAGTTTTCCTATATACCATTGCTGTATGTCATTAAATAATATTCTTAGTAGTAAATCTAAATAACTTACTTGAGACAACTAACCAAAGATAGTTCACTTGCCTCCTTGCCTTGCCTTAAAATCTGTTTCTACGCTTTCAATGCAGAAAAACCCGGCAAAAAAACGCGTTTTCGAGACAGTCTGATTTAATCTTTCCATTTAATAAAATGCCTAAAAACACGTGTAGACAAAGTCGACTTTCGACTTTGTCTACATTCTAGGAGCACAATGTTCTAGATTGGGCATTTTTTGTTCAAACTTCTGCCAATTTTTTTCTCCAAATCATATGATGGCTGTTCTCCCCCCAATAATTCTCAAGCGAAATGAGAGGATCTCCAAACTTTCTAACCCAAATGTTTTGCGCTTCTTTATAACCACTATCAAAACAAAATTCCGTATTTCCCTTCTCACGTAAGGCTTGAAAAATACCTTGAAGCAACTTATTTCCAATACCTTGATTTTGAAATTTTGGGTCAACTAATAAGGAACCTATTTCATGCAAATGTTGCATTTGATTTTTGGATTCTTGCACAATGATTGAGTTAGGAGGTCCATATGAAATAGAACCAATAATTCGATCATCCTTGTAAGCAAATAAGAAATATCTATTTAACCCATTACTCTCAAAGTCATCATCTAAGTATGTTTTCTTTGTTTCTATCTCTTCTGCAAGTTCAGCCTTTAGCTCAGCTATACCTTCTTTAAAAAAGGTATGTGTTATAACTGAAGAGAAAAATTGATGGATTTGCTCTTTCTCCTGTTTCATCGGTCTTCTAATTATTAGCTGATCCATCTATATACCCCCTATAAAACAATCAAACAAAATTATTCCACTGTAATATCTCCATTATCACTAGCCAGTTTAATTAGAATATTACCATTTCCAATAACCTTGTCAGTAGTTGATTGCCCATAGATATTTACGTCTCCGTTATCTGTTTCAACTTTAAATTGGACATTTTTTGCCTTTTCTTTTGTTTGAACTACAATTTCGCCATTATCCGTTTCCAAATCCATGGGTTGGTTTAGATTTTCTATTTGAACAGTTACATCACCATTATTGGTTTGACCATTTATTTTTCCTAAACTATCTGCGATTAAAATCTCACCATTGTCTGACTCAACTACAATTGCTTCACTCTTCATCTCTTCTACATTGATTTCTCCATTATCAGTTTGTGCCACTAATTGTTTTACGTTAAGTTGTGATGCATTAATAGTTCCATTATCCGTTTCGACTTCAATCGTATTATATTCTTTAGTTGGTAACCCTACTGAAATTTGTGGAGATTTAGAGAAGAAGTCAAACGAAAACCATTTAAATCCTCTACGTTCAACTTCAATTTCTAATGTTTTCCCTTTAACCTTTACATCTAATCGATATCGATTTTTATGGTTATTCTCCAATTCTATGAATGCTTTACCTCCTTCAACTGGGAATAGATGAATATCAGCATTCTCACTTTCAATGGCAACATTGGAGAAATTCTGACTGATTGTCATATCCTCATTCTCTTTCCCATTCCTAAAAATATTAAAAATAATCACAGCAATTATTGCGATTAATGCTACCCAAATAAAAACCTTTTTTTTCTCCACTTCAACACGTTCCTTTCCATATTGATTACTTTAATCTCATGATATCTGGAAACTGAAATTATCATAACGACCCTTAACCGTAATTTTATCTAAGACTAGAGACGTATCTTGCTTTAATCTAAAAAAATGCTCCAGTACATCTTGTACTAGAGCATTTTTCATTTTAATCCGGTTGACCCGCCTCTTCCCAGCGTTTAATTTCTTCACGGACAATAGGTGCAACTTCTTTTCCTAATAATTCAATTGATTTCATCACATCTTCATGGGGCATTGAACCTACAGGGCAATGTAACATGAAACGAGTAATTCCTACTTTTTTTCGAAGTAAAATAATTTTCTCAGCAACTGTATTCACATCACCTGTATAAAGTGCTCCTTCTATGCTCCGTGCATAGTCAAAGGATTCACGTGTATATTGTCCCCATCCACGTTCTCTACCAAGCACATTCATAGCATACTGTGTAGGTGGGAAAAACTTCTCAACAGCTTGTTCATTAGTTTCTGCAACAAAGCCATGGGAATGGGATGCGACTGTTAATTTGGAAAGATCATGACCAGCTTCCTTTGCTGCTCTATAGTACAATTGAACAAGTGGAGCAAATTGGAATGGACTACCACCAATAATTGCTAACACTAACGGTAAACCGAGATAACCTGCACGTGCAACTGATTGAGGAGTACCACCACTAGCAATCCAAACCGGTAAAGTATCTTGTACTGGTCGTGGGTACACCCCGCGATTTGAAATGTCAGCACGGTGTTTTCCTTTCCAATTGATGATTTCATTTTTAGTTAAATGTAGCAATAACTCTAACTTTTCTTCATAGAGCTCATCATAGTCCTTCAAATCATATCCAAATAAAGGGAATGATTCGATAAAAGACCCACGTCCAGCCATAATTTCAGCTCGACCATTTGATATTGCATCAACCGTTGCAAACTCTTGGAAAACTCTTACCGGATCATCTGAAGATAATACTGTAACAGCACTCGTTAATCGAATATTTTTTGTACGTGAGGCAGCTGCTGCAAGCAATACCGCTGGGGCAGAACATGCGTAGTCTTTACGATGGTGCTCCCCTACTCCATAGACATCTAGCCCTACTTCATCCGCTAATTCAATTTCCTCTATTACTTCTCGAATACGTTCTGCATGACTTATCGTTTTACCTGTCTTTACATCCAGTGTTGTTTCCACAAAAGTAGTTAGTCCAATTTCCATTTCCATACCCACTCCTATTTCCATCATAATTTACGTTCGATTATGGAAATACAATATTCTGCCATTATCTATTTTAATCATACATGAATATTGGAAAACGTTTCAATTTTATTGTTTGACCTACTACCTACTAGAAAATTATATAGCTTTAGTATTTAAAAATTTCTTTTCAAATTCATTTGTTGCACATGGTCTACCAAAATAAAAACCTTGAATTTGAAAACAATTTTGATCTAGTAAATAATCTAACTCCGATTTAGTTTCAACACCTTCTGCAATAACCTCTAACTTTAAATGCTGTGCCATTTCAATCATGGCTTTCGTAATACTCGCATTTTCTGATTCGGAAGAGATATTTTGTATGAAAGAACGGTCAATTTTAACACCATCTAGGTTGAATGTTTTTAAATAATTAAAGGAGGAATAACCTGTTCCAAAATCATCTATATAGATTTTCACACCTAATTCCTTCAATTCATGAAGTGTTTGAAGGACATTTTCTTCTTTTTTCATAATTGAATTTTCTGTTATTTCGATTTCGAGCCATTTCCCCTCTAATTCATATTCTTCAAGCAGCTGACGAATATCTTTTGAAAAGCTTTTTTGTAAGAAACGCTGCGAGCTAATATTCACACTAATAGGTATTAATGGTATACCGACTTTTCTCCATTCTACTAATTTCTCACAAACTTTCCTCTTCATCCATTTCCCAATTGGAATGATTAGACCTGTCTCTTCTGCAATAGGAATAAACTCACTAGGTGATACTAAACCTAATTCTGGATGTCTCCACCGGATTAATGCCTCTGCACTTACAGTTTCGCCCGTTCTTGCATTTACTCGTGGTTGTAAATGAACTATAAACTCATCATTCAGTATGGCCTTCCGTAGGTCTCTTTCAAGGATAAAAGATTGATAGCTTCTATTACTCATTGAGTGTTCATAGACTTGATAGATATTCCGTCCCAAATCTTTTGCTTTGTATAGAGCAATATCCGCTTTCTTCATTAAATCAATTTCATCCATTCCGCTTGTAGGGTACAAACATATCCCAATACTAGCCGTAATGAGTAATTCGAAATCTTCAATATAAAATGGGTTTGTTAATTGGTCTAGAAATTTCTCAGCGATTGTAATTACTTCTTCTTCGCATGTAACTCCTGAACATAAAATCATAAACTCATCTCCCCCCATGCGTGAAGCGAAGAGTCTATTATTATCAATCATACCTAATATTCTTTTACCGATTCCCTCAAGTAAAAGATCTCCCATTTGGTGACCAAGTGTATCATTAATCGATTTAAATCGGTCTAAATCAATTAAGAAAACAGCAAACATGCCATTCTTTGCATCTTTTACTTCTTGTAACACCTGTTTTATTTTTTGGGCCATCCATCTTCTATTTGGTAATTTCGTAAGGTGATCGTGGTGTGCTAAATAGGCATTCATATCCTGTATCTTTTTTTGTTCAGTAATATCTTTTGCAATTAAATAAACACCATGTATGTTATTGTCAATAATAACTGGGATTAAGGTTATATTAAGAAACATTTTTTTCTTATCTTTATTTAGGATATCTAATTCAAAGTTTTGGAGATTGCCTTTTAATGCTTCTTCAAAATAGCCTTTAGTTAAATCATTATAACTTCCAAATAATTTATCTTTAAATTTCCCATATGGAATTTCTCCATTTGAAAATCCAAATAAATCTACTGTTTTCGGATTCATATTGATTACTTGTGCTTTTTCATCAAATATGACAAAGTAATCCTGACTTGAATTTAAAAGTAGTTCGTACTGTTCAATATTTATCTGGAGTTCTTTTTGAGTAGACCTTAGTTCAGAAATATCAAGTACTGTCCCAACGATTTGAGTAACTTCATTTCCATTTTTAATGGGAATCACTTCTACAAAAACTCGTCTTCCGTTCAAATCAATTTCATAGTGTGCACTCTCACCTTGAAATGCTCTATCATAATGGACTTGTTTAATAGTAGCGATTTCTTCTGGAAATACTTCAAAAGGGGAGTAATTTCTCAAAGCCTCATCATATAGACCTAGTTCTTCAAGTAACTTTCCTATCGCCATCGTATAAATAAATTTTCCGTCTTCGCTTTTACTCATTGTAAAAATTCCATTACGAAGATTTTTCAAAGTATCAAGAAATTCGATTTTTTTAACATCTATCTCATTTTTTTCGTTTGAGACTCTAGAATCTGTTTCTTCAGTTATAATTAGTACTTCAAGATGCTCCGAATCAATAGTGAGGGGTTGTGTTTGGATATCGACCCAAAACATACCTCCACTTTCTTTTACAGCTGAATATAAATTATTATTTTTAGGGGGGTAATTATTAATTAACTTTGATATAGGGGAATTGATTATGTCAGTAACGTTCACGTTAAACAATATTGCAGCATTTCTATTTGCATATGTAATTGTCCCCTTTTTATCCACAACAATTATATTATCTTTCTGTCTATTGAAAAGTTGAAATAGTTGTTCCTTTTTATCCTTTAAGTTTTCAATATCTTGATTCATAGCTTCCTCACTCAAAATTTTATTATGCTATTCTAATAATAACTCAAAATTAATACGAAAGTCACATCCAACATTAACCAATTACACTTCAAATGAGTATGCTTTCTTCTAACTTTATGAACAAAAAGACCTAAAAAAGGAGGAATATTCCTCCTTATTACTACCACAGTTGCTTTTATTTACTTTTTTTTATTTCTTGAATTAAATAATTTACGAATAAGTCATCTCTTACAAGCGATGCTTCAAATTTGCGTTTTAAGAATCTTTCTCCTTCTTCAAAAGTGGAAAAACTTTGACCGATAACTTTTTTGTTTTTTTCTATAATCCATAAATCTTTCTTAGGATATATGAAAAAAGTGTCCTCTTTACGATTCTTATAAAGTGACCCAAAGGTAGACTTTTTTAGGTTATAACGATTTCTTTTGGCATCTTCCTGTATAGAATCAAGCTGAAATGTATCCACTACAAAATTTCTATATGCCTCATTTGTTAATGAACTACCAGATGCCTTTTGATGCCCACCACCACCATAATGACCAGCTATTTGTGATACATCAACTTTATCGTGAATTGTTCTGTACGATACTTTTTTACCACCCATATTCAAAATTACAATATAGTCTAAATGGTCAAATTCCTTGCCTAATTCATTTCCTACTTCGGAATGATATGATTCAGCATATACGACTCCTGCATAGTGATCCCTTACTTTTACTTGAACAATCTCTCTTTTCTTTCTCCGGATATAACGCTCAATTTTATCTTCTTCCATGATTAGTAATCTTTTTTCAAATTCATCAAAATCGAAGTGACTGCTAGATGACAAACGGTCAATCATACTTTCTTCAAAATCATCTATTGATACAAGATAGAATAGGGAGTTTAGTGAATGTGCTTTTTGATTTTCGTTCTTTTCCCATTCCCAAGTATCGTATTGCCTCACCAATTCAACAAACTCGGATAAAGCATCTGTAGCCTCTAAAAAATTCATAGACACTAAATACTCATAAAACAATGAAGTTGCAGAAGTTAAATTTTCAGCAGTATCTTCAACTACAACCGACGCCCAATCAAATTTATCCAAATGTAGAGCAGATTTATGGTGATCAATCAATTGTATATTTCCATATTCTTGATGATATTGATTTAACCGTTTTTCATTCTCTTCATTTGGTGATAGGTCTGTAATAAATAAAAAGGTATCCTTTGCATCATTTTCTAAAAAAAATTCTATCTCACGATTTAAAGAAGCGACTGAATTATATCTTATTGTTACCTCTTGTCCAAATGCCAATTTTGCTAAAATTCCACAACCTACACCATCTAAATCATTATGAGTTAATAGTTTATACATTTATTTCACCTCAACTCGTAGTATGGTTTTTTCTAAGTAATTTATCGGCAAACAAACAAATCTTTACTCTATCCATTTTTTACAAGTATATTTTCAAGACTTTAAGTTAAAAATTAAATTGTTACTAATTCTTTAAAGGAATGAAATTATGAGTAAACTTCAAACGAAAAAGAAGGAAAATCAAATTACACAGATGATTCTTCTAGGGATATTTTGTTTTAGTATAGTAGTTGCTTTACTAGATTCTGTATCCATTCAACCTAATATCACTTCGATATATTTCTATCTTTTATTATTAATTGTAATTGCAACTATTTATAAACCTGTTCGATTATATTTAATTAGAAGCATTTCATTTATTTTTAAAGCTCTTTTCTACAGTGTTAAATTTTGTTGTACTACTGCCATTTCATTTATTTTACATAAATAAATGGGCTTTTCTGGAATGATTCTACAACAAATTAGGAGCTAAAAAGAAGTGTAGACAAAGTCGACTTTTGACTTAGGCTATACTTCTTTTTATTTTATAGAATTAAATCACGAATATTGGTATGCAATAATTAATTCACTCTTGATTACTCGAATGTCATATACCCTTTAACTTATTTTTCATACTATAAATTGAAGCTTAGAAAAGGGGGATGGTGTGGCTTGCAGAATAGAAATCCAAATCGAAATCAAATGATGAATAATTCTTCTTCTAATTCTAAAAGTGAAGAGGAATTTATTGCAAAGCTTAGTGCACTTGGTAGTGTAATTCAAACGATTGGCGGAGTTATGTCTACCGCTGCCTCCCTTCTTGCTCTTCAGAAATTTCAACAGGATATTCTCCTTGAAGAAGAAGAGGAGAATTTATCGTCAGATAGCGATAATCGTATTGGTGCTTTAGAAAATCAAATTCAATATTTAATGAAAGAAATCGAGGAGTTAAAAAGAGGAAAACGATAATTTTTTCATAAGAAAACTCCACACAAGATTTTCCTTATGTGGAGCATTGAAATAAAATTATTTTATTGAATATTTTCCAAATCCGTCAGTTCCTTCGCCAAGGTATTGAATATTGCTACCATTAGGAATTAAAGTATTTGCATTTTTCGATGTTTCAAAGACAACATTTGCATTTGTAGGGAAATTAGCAAATTTCCAGTTATTATCAGCAGATGGATCAATTATATCGTTAGCAGTAATATAATCAATAATTGCTTGACGGTTTTCATCTGGATAAATATATACATAAGATTTATCACGAACTCCAGGGAAAGTACCATTTGCGCGGTAATTGTTTGTAGCAACGATAAATTCTTGTTTTGGATCAATCGGCTTTCCGTTAAATTGCAAGTTTACAATACGCTCTGCACCTGCATTTACTAAGTTACCACTAGCATCATATTTAGCTGGTTGTGTAACATCGATTTCATAAGTAACACCATCAATAACATCATAGTTATATGAACGGTATTCTGTATTGATCAATTGTTGTTCTTTACTACTATTAGGATCGATTTGGTTAAATTGACCTGCTGACATTTCTAACCATTCTTTCACATCTGCACCAGTAACTTTTATAATTGCTAGTGTATTATCATACAAGTAAAGATCTGCTACATTTTTAATTGCTAACTCACCAGCTGGCACATATGTGTAGTACTCTGGATCACTACGTGTACCTGCTTTAAATGGTGCACCTGCAGAAAGTACTGGTAAGTTTTCAAATTCTGTTCCTTTAATCTTCTCTTTTACGTAAATTGCTTGAGCATCTGTTACGATTTGAATTGATGGGTCATCTAATACTTGTGAGAAATAACTATGAATATCCGCGCTTGTTTTTCCAACAGCTTGACGGACATATTTAATTGTTCCTTCATGCGCTTCTTTTACTACTTCAGTAAGTCCTTTATCAACATCTGAAGAGTCTTTTGCAATTTCGCGTACTTTACCTGTACCCTCGACTACATCCCACTCTTCTCCTTTTTTCTCAAGAGTTAAATCAATAACACCTAAATGACTACCATACTTACCTGGCATAATAATTGGTACGCCATTCATTGTACCTTTCTCCAAGTCAACATTAGTCAATGATGCATCCACTGCTCCAGGGAATACCCCATGTGCATGTCCAGAAATAACTGCATCTACACCTTTTACCTTAGTTAAAAGATAAGAAACATCCTCTTCACCTACAGTATATGTTGCATCACCAATACCAGAGTGTGAGAGGACAACAATTACATCTGCCCCTTCTTTTTGCATTTGTGGAATTACTTTTTCAACAGATTGTACGGAATCATCTACTGTAACTTTTCCTTCTAAATTCGATTTGTCCCAATTTAAAATTTGTGGTGGCACAATTCCTGTTACACCAACTTTAATCGTAGTTTTATTACCTTTTGAGTCTACTACGTCTTTTTCAATGAGTACGTATGGTGTGTACATATAGTTGCCTGTTGTAGCATTTCGAATATTTGCATTCACGTATGGGAAATCAGCGTCATCTTTCACTTCTTCCAAATAATCCAAACCATAGTTAAACTCATGGTTTCCAAATGTTGCAGCATCATAATCTAGATACTCCATAGCTGCTACAGAAGGATGCTCTTCACCTTCTTCAAGTACATCTATAGCTTGTTTATATGAACCTAGAGGAGTACCTTGGATTGCATCACCATTGTCAAATAATAGCGTGTTGCTATTTTCTTTACGCGCTTGATTAATTAATGAAGCAACTTTAACAAGACCCAAACTATTTGATTCAGTATCCTTGTAATAATCATAGTTCATAATATTTGTATGAATATCAGATGTCCCTAAAATTTGTAAAGAGATTGTTGTTTTATATTCTTTTAAGAATTTTTTAAGTATTAAATCTAGATGATTTGTTGAGAGCACATTTTTAAGTTTTAATGTTTTATCTGTATATCCGCTTAAAAAGCCTAACGAAATTGCTTTCGCTATTTCATCGAGATTTTCTTTATTTGCAGAATTAATATCTTTATAATTTTTCAATATATCTTCGGAGTAAGATTTACCATCTTGTATTACGTTTGCAAGCCCAACTACAGCCTCTTCACGAGTAACTTTTGCATTTGGTGCGAATCGTTTCGCCGTTTTCCCATCGATGAGTTTCAATTCAATTGCTTTCTCAACATAAGGTTTAAGTGATGCTGGTACATCATTAAATTTTACTGTTTTTCCTGACCCTAATTCGATGCCCATAGAATCAATAACAGCTTTTACATATTCTCCTCTTGTTACTTGATCAACTTTTGCTGCATCCGCTTCATTAACATTCGTAAATCCTGTGACTGCAATTGAAAGTGCTAAAGCAGAGGCAGAAACTTTTTTCCACATCAAAACTCATCTCCTAATTTAATAGATTTGTGAATTAATTGAATTTTACCAAAAAACAAAATATAAATATAGGAATTTTTATATGTTTTTGAAAAAAGTTTATATAATACCATTATTAGGGATTACAAAATGATGGAACGTTTACTACTTGTAAAATATAGAAAACTAGTAGTTTTTAAGATGTTTTTGTGTTTAGAGGTTTGTTATAAGTAGAAGTGGATGAATATGAAATAACTTGTATAGTTTTGATATTCTCAAATAACAATGCAAAAACTAAAGGCTAACACAAAATTAGTTTTTGTATCAGCCTTTTGTCACTTATCATTATTTATTTATTATTGACCAGAACGACCTTTTAACTGTGCTTCAGCCATTTGAACAAGGCGTTTAGTAATTTCTCCACCAACTGAACCATTGGCACGAGATGCATCTTCCGGTCCAAGATTTACTCCAAACTCACGTGCAATTTCATATTTCATTTGGTCTACTGCAGCTTGAGCACCTGGGAAGACCAATTTATTAGAACTTCTTTCAGAAGCCATTTCTCTCACCTCCTTGTGAGATTAGAATGGTCAAAGAGGTGTATTTAATACATTACTTTACATTCCTACAAAGTATCTTTTTCCCTTGTATATTTTGCAATTTTTGCAACTTATAACTACAGTATTTCATCAATTAATTGCTAACATTTTATTCTAGTGTATTTTTATCAAACAACAAAACATATACTACTAAAAATGGACATGCAGCGTTTAGCCTTAATTTTATTCAATTTTGTTTTCAGCCTTTTTATTATCTACTAAAAATTCTAAAAACTTACGTAAAAGGTATTGCGTTTATTTTTAGAAAGAGGTATTATTTAAATAATTTAATAACCACTTATTTCAAGAACTTTTGAAGTAAGGATAGAGGAGCAAAAACCATTAGTACACAATAAGAGGATTATGAGATCCTACGACGATTGTGGAAAGGGGAATTTGCCGAAGCTTATGAGAATCTCATAATCACTTAAGCTGGTTCTGTTGTTGAACAAATGCAGAACTGTCATATAGGTTTCTATATGGAGGGCTATCTTACGCAAGGAAATGAACTTTATTTCTTCGCAACAACGAGCCCTCGTTGTTGCTTTTTTGCGTTTACTTTTCTTACACGCCCTTCTCCCTCTATTTTCTAAGAAAGCTAAAGGTCAATCCCTAGTGAGGATCTTTAGTTGCTCGAATGGAGAAAAGAAAGAATGAGCTTTCTTTTTTTCAAAAAAATAAAAGGATGTGGAGAAGTTATGAATTTCGGAAAAATTTTAACTGCTATGGTGACGCCATTTGATGCGTCTGGTGAAATCGATTGGAATGCTACTGAGAATTTAATAAATTATTTAATTGCAAACGGAACAGATGGACTTGTTGTTTCAGGGACGACAGGTGAATCTCCTACTTTAAGCGAACAAGAAAAAATCGATTTATTCAAATTTACTGTAAAAATAGTTGATGGAAGAGTTCCTGTTATCGCAGGTACAGGTTCTTATAACACAAGAGCTTCCATTGAACTTACAAAACATGCAGAAAATGCTGGTGTAGATGGTATCATGCTTGTTACACCGTATTACAACAAACCTTCTCAAGAAGGAATGTATCAACATTTTAAAGCAATTGCAGAAAGTACAAATTTACCAATAATTCTATATAACATACCAGGACGAAGTGTTGTTAATTTATTAGCTGAAACTGTTATTCGTCTATCAGCTATTCATAACATTGTAGCGATTAAAGAAGCAAGCGGTAACTTAGATGCAATGGCGGAAATTATTGAAAAAACACCAGAAGATTTTTCTTTATATAGTGGTGATGATGGCTTAACATTACCAATTTTATCAATTGGTGGAGCTGGGGTTATATCTGTTGCTTCGCACATTATCGGAAATGAAATGCAAGCTATGATTCGTAAATTCCAAACTGGTAACATCGCTGAAGCAGCAAAAGATCACCGAAGACTGTTACCAATCATGAAAATTTTATTTGCAACACCAAACCCAACTTCAGTTAAAGCTGCACTAAATTCAAATGGTATTCCAGTAGGTGGCGTACGTTTACCTATGATTCCATTAAACGACGAAGAATTATCTAACTTACAAGCGGTATTAAATACAATAGAAGAAGTAAATATATAAAAATCATTTGAGCAGGACTTTTACGGTCCTGTTTTTACTTTTTTATTAATTGATGTTTGATAAAAACAAAAAACCAGGAAGAGAAAAACAAAAAATTTTCTCTTCCTGGTAATATAATTTGGTTAGATTTTTCTTCTGAGTATTACTTCTCTTCTAAGTCTCGGGTAAAAAGCTCTCCAAGTTTTTTGATGCCTTCTTCTATCTTCTCAGGCGTACTAGATGAAAAGTTTAAACGAAGGTGATGGATACCATCATCCGGATTTTTACAGAAGTGAATTCCTGGAACAAAAGCAACTTTAATTTCTGATGTAGCTTGTTCAAACAGAGCAAGAACATCGGGATTGCCTGGAAGCTCAACCCAAATAAAGAGACCTCCTTCAGGCGTCGTATATTTCGTTCCTTTAGGGAAGTACTTTTCAATACTTGAAATCATAGCATCTAACTTTTCAGCGTACATAGCGTTGATTTTTTTCAAGTGATCAGGCAATAATCCTCGTTCAAGGAATTCTGCACATATCGCCTGAGTTAAATTTGCTGTATGAGTATCTGCCCCTTGTTTTGCTACAGTTAGTGTTTTAATAATATCAACTTCTGCTAAAACTGTACCAACTCGTAAACCTGGAGAGATGATTTTCGCAAAACTATTTAACAATACTACATGACCCGTTTCATCAAATGTTTTAATGGCTGGTAATGCTTCCCCTTTATATCTCAAATCACAGTATGGGTCATCTTCTAACACAATCATATTATATTGAGATGCCAATTCCGCAACCTTTTGACGTCGGTCTAATGGCAATGTACGCCCCGTAGGATTTTGGAAGGTTGGAATTGTGTAAAGCATTTTTGGATTATGTTCTTTTATTTTTGCTTCTAAATCTTCCATTATTAACCCATGTTCATCCATTGCAACCGGTATACATTTTACAAAATACTTATTAAATGTAGAAAATACTCCTAAGAAAGTTGGAGATTCTACTAAAACGACGTCCCCTGGATCAAGAAATGCGTCTGCTAATAAATGGATTCCCTGAGATGCTCCAGTTGTAATAATTACATTTTCAGGTGCCCCTTTAATCCCTTTTGGATGTGCGATGTGTTTTAAATAAGCTTCTTTTAAGGGGGCCCATCCTTCAGTGATACCATATTGTAGTATTTGAGGTCCTTTTTTAGATAATATTTCGTCCGTAATTTCTTTAATTTCTGGTATAGGGAAAGATTCGTTTGCTGGACTTCCCCCACCAAATGAAATCATTTCTGGATCTGCCATCGCTTTAAAAATTTCACGAACTGCACTTGATGATACTTCCCCCATACGTTTTGCAAACTTATACATGATATTTCCTCTTTTCGATAGTTATTATTTTGCATTTTCCCCTTTAATGAAGGAGGATTATGTTCTATAGAGATTATCCTCTTCTAATCTTCAAAACACCGTTCACAACAAAGTTTGGTCTTTGGTCGTTCAATACGGCTTCTACATTCGTCCAAATATTTCTATGTGCTCTAAAGAATGTGCTTGAAGTAATACCGCCAATATGTGGGGAAAATAATACTCTATCTGCAACTTCTAATGGTAGATTCACTAAAGGGTTGTCCTTTGTTGTAGGTTCTGGATAAACTGTATCAAAAGCTGCACCTGCAATCTCACCGTTAATAATTGCCTCTCTCATAGCAAGATTATCAACTAGCTCACCCCGAGCTGTATTTATTAAGTAAGCTGTCTTTTTCATTTTCTTTAAGAACTCTCGATTAATAATTCCTGTTGTTTCCTCTGTAACAGGTACATGAATACTAATAATATCGCAGGTTGTAGCAAGTTCCTCTAGTTCTAAATATGTAACATGATATTTATCTTCTATCTCTTTCGGAAGTCTTGTTCGATTGAAATAGTATAGTTCACATTCAAAAGGGTGAAGACGGTTCGCTGTCGCTTTAGCTATATCCCCAAAACCTATTAACCCAATTTTACAGTCAGCTAGCTCTACAATCCCCTCCACCATCGCTTTTTCTTTCGTTTGTATTTGATAACCTTCACGGACATTTTGATCACCTGATACGATATTTCTTAATACCCCTAACATCAGTAAAATGGTCTGCTCAGCTACTGCACCCGCATTGACACCTTTATTGTTACAAACATAAATCCCTCGTTCTTTGGCTGCTTGAATATCAATTGCATTAAAGGCAACACCTTCAGAATGGATTAGAAGTAAGTTTGGTAGATTTTCAATCAAATCTTGACTAACTGGAGCAATGGCATCAACTAATAGAATTTCGGCATCATTCCCTATTTCACTGATCTCCTTCTCACTCGTACCAATAGGAAAATATAGAACTTCGGCCTCTTTTGTAATAGCCATATCAGGCATATATTTTTTATACCTCTCCTCATTACCAATAACTAATACTTTCATATGTATCACCCCATCCTGTACAAAATTATATGAATTTTCTATATTCTATTATTTTATTACTTTTAATCTAGTGAATCAAACTTATTTAGAAAACATATCTCTTCATTTAGAACGAGTTAATATTTTATCCCTTTGTGTAGGACAATCTTAGAATCTATAGCCTGAAATCAACTCGGCCCTATTCCTAATAGAACCGTGTGATCCTATTCTTCTTGTATAAACCTCACCTCATCATGACCACATTTACTGCACACCATGAGATGCGGACAAATTTGATCTTTTGCTGTATTCGGATAACCGTCTCCCATTTTAACTGTTTCTTCATCATTGTAATGACCATATGGATCTAAATAATCTGATACCTTTCCTGAATCCTCTAAGCGTGTACTACAATTCGGACAATCAATTTCCAATACTTTTAGTGAGTTGCATAAAGGACATATTGCCATTCGTATCACTCCTTCTTAGTTATCCTTATTGTAAGAAAACAATATAAAAACTAAACATTCTATTTGGTTATTGAATTAGATAAAGTACATTCTAAAAAAATTTTTGGGTACCATAAAACAAACTTAAGTTGGAGGGATAAAGAAAATGAGAAAAGAAGAAAAGCTTAATGAGGAAGCAGCTTTAAATAATAATTTAGACGCAGCTACATTACGAATGAATGCAGACATCGCAAAGAATCATGTAGAACCCCAATTAACAGATTCCGCAACAAATAAAAAGCGTGATGTCAAAGAATTACAATAGAAATTTCGAAGCAACATGTCCCTACATTTTACGTGTTGCTTCCTACTTTCTATTCCCCCATACAACTATCCCCTACTATAATCACCCTCTCATTTATGCTATATTTTAGGAGAAAAAGTTAGGTGAAGGGGTGTACTTTATGAAAACATACAAAATTGCAGTTATCGCAGGGGATGGTATCGGTAAAGAAGTAGTTCCAGCAGCGATTGAGGTTTTAGATGAAGTTGCAAAACTTGATGGTGGCTTTCAATTTGAATGGACTTACTTTCCATGGGGATGTGACTACTACTTAGAACACGGTGAAATGATGCCTGAAGACGGCCTTGAGACATTAAAGAAATATGATCAAATTTTCTTAGGTGCAGTGGGTATGCCTGAGCTTGTCCCAGACCATATCTCACTTTGGGGGTTATTGATTAAGATTCGAAGAGGATTAGAACAATCCATCAACGTTCGACCAGCAAAATTATTAGCTGGACTTGAATCACCTTTAAAAAATCCACAAAACTTTGATATTACCGTAGTCCGCGAAAATTCTGAAGGTGAGTATTCTGATAGCGGCGGTCGTATGCATAGCGGAATTGATGAAATTGCCATTCAGAATGCAATCTTCACACGCAAAGGAACAGAACGAGCAATGCGTTACGCTTTTGAATTAGCCCAAAAATCTCACAAGCATGTTACTAGTGCAACGAAATCAAATGGACTTACATACTCTATGCCATTTTGGGATGAAGTGTTTAATGAAATTAAAGAAGAGTATCCTGAAATTGATACATCTGTAAATCATATTGATGCCCTCGCTGCATTTTTTGTAATGAAGCCACATGCCTTTGATATAATCGTCGCTTCAAATTTATTTGGGGATATCCTGACAGATTTAGGGGGTGCAATTATGGGAAGTATCGGTATTGCTCCTGCTGCTAATCTAAATATTGAACGTGAATATCCTTCAATGTTCGAACCGGTTCATGGTTCTGCACCTGATATTGCAGGAAAAGGTATTGCTAACCCAATCGGTCAAATTTGGACTGGTAAAATGATGCTTGATTTCTTAGGACATCAAGAAGCAGGTATACGCATGCTTAATGCCATCGAAAAATGCTTGGCTTCTGGAGTGAAAACTGGTGATTTGGGTGGCACTTCTTCACTTAATGAAGTAAAAAATACGATTTTACAATATCTATAGAAGAATGTAAGAATTTTTTTATTATATATAATAGCTAAAAGGCATTTTCTCATAAAGATAATGCCTTTTAGTTTTATTAACTTACAATCCTTTAAAATTTAATTCTATTTTGCATTTTCATCAGGTTGGTGAATACCAATGATATTGCCCTCTGTATCATGGTAATATCCTTGCCACGCCATCCCTGGTAAAGCATACTTCGGTAAGGCAACAGTTCCACCCTGCTCTAGAATATTCTTTTCTGACGTATCATAATCATCGACACCCATTGTACAAACAAAACCATTCACACTTTGGTTATCTCCTGGAGCAGCACCTTGTCGTTTTATTAAGGCTCCATTAATCCCTTGTTCATTTTCCTCACCCGTTACTACTCCAAAGTAAGGCATCCCTGCGTAGTCACTCCAATCTTGGAATGTCCATCCAAAGACCTCACCATAAAATTTCTTTGCACGCTCCATGTCTTCTACATGAATTTCAAAGTGAATTACTCTTCCCATCTTGCCCTCCAAAGTTAGTATTTTAAATACTGTGTACATTTTTATAATTCTGTGTTGTTGGTCATGTTTCCTCTCTATTCTTGACAAGATCATTCATTTTCAAATTAATGCTAAAAAGTTATTTTCAAAGAGGAAAATTCAAATTCTCTTAGATTCAATAAAATTTATCTTATTTTTACATATTGCTGAATAAACTGTATTAATCGACTATGAAGAGAAAGGTAGGAAGAATGATAAAAGATGATACAGTTGAAGTTAATATTACCTTTCAAAATTTAAGTCAAAAAAATATGAACTTTGAAAGGGTTTTTCAGAATATTAAACAATTCATGGAAAAGGATCCCACCGGTAACTTTAAGTTAATGTTTGGAACTGACTCACAAGTCTATAGTCAGGAAACAAAATTTATTACAGGTATTGTGATACAGCAAGAAAGAAAAGGCGTTTGGGCATGTTTCCGCAGAGTTATCATTCCAAGGAAAATGACCAACCTTTACGAAAGAATTTCCTATGAAACAACTTTGACAGAGGAAGTTGTATCTTTATTTACGATCGATAAAAAAGAAACTTTAATCGACATTGTACTTCCAAATATTTATAGAGGGGCAAGCCTTACAATAGAAGGACATATTGATATCGGTTCAGGAAATCGCAATAAAACAAGAATCTTTGTTAAAGAAATGATGTCTCGCATAGATACCATGGGCTTGAAACCTAAAATCAAACCCGATTCTTTTGTTGCTAGCAGTTACGCAAATCGATTTACAAAGTAAGCTTTCACAAACTGTTGCTTCATTTTTTATAAAAATGAATTCTATAATTATTAAGTTTTCATTCAATTATGATAATATTGAGATGAGAGAAATATACTGGAGGAATATAATATGTTAGCCAACTTTGATGAAAATTTACAAAAATACGCAAAACTATTAGTTGCGAAAGGTATAAATGTACAACCTGGTGATTGGATAAAAATAACGATAACTGTTGACCAAGCTCCACTTGCACGCTTAGTAACAAAAGAAGCTTATGCACTAGGTGCTGAAAAAGTCATTATCAAATGGTCAGATGATGAAATCACAAAGTTACATTACTTAAACCAAACAACTGAAGTATTAACAGATATCCCTCAATATGAAATTGATGAATCAGAGGATCATATATTAAATCATCATGTGAGTAGATTATCCATTGTTTCAAGTGATCCAGGCTTACTCAATGAAGCCGATCCTTCAAAAGTAGCTGCTTACCAAAACATCGCAGGTAAAGCTTTCCATGTACAACGAAAAGCAACACAAAATGATGATTTAAAATGGACTGTAGCTGCAGCTGCAGGAGCAGGATGGGCTGCAAAAGTATTCCCTAATTTAACTACACAAGAAGAACAAGTGGATGCATTATGGGATCAAATATTCAAAGCATGCCGTGTATATGAAGAAGATCCAATTGCTGCATGGGATGAACATAAAAAAACATTAAATGAAAAAGCAAACAAATTAAATGAAATCCAATTCGATGCATTACACTATACAGCTCCTGGTACAGATTTGACGTTAGGTTTACCAAAAAATCATATTTGGGCATGTGCTGAAAGCTATAATCCAAAAGGCGAAGAATTTATTGCTAACATGCCAACAGAAGAAGTATTTACAGCTCCTGATACTCGCCGTATGGATGGTGTTGTTCGAAGCACAAAACCAATTAGCTATGCTGGTACGTTAATTGAAGGAATTGAGGTTCATTTCAAAGATGGGAAAATTGTCGACATTTCAGCTGAAAAAGGCGATGAAGCAATTAAAAAACTAGTCTTTGATAACGAAGGTGGTACTGGCTTAGGTGAAGTGGCACTAGTTCCGGATCCATCTCCAATATCACAATCCGGTATTACGTTCTTTAATACTTTATTTGATGAAAATGCATCCAACCACTTAGCAATTGGTTCAGCTTATCCTACTACCATTCAAGGTGGTACAAAGATGAACCCTGAAGAGCTTCGTGCAAATGGTATGAATACATCTACAGTACACGTTGATTTCATGATTGGTTCTGCAAATATGGACATTGATGGTATTAAAGCAGATGGCACAATCGTTCCAATTTTCCGTAACGGCGATTGGGCATTCTAAAACTCTTTAAATTAAAAACGCAGAATGTATCCCCATTCTGCGTTTTTTTCATTGTTCTTGCGGAGAATTGTCGAGATATTTCCCGAGAAATGTTTTTTTCTGCGATATAGATCGAATTTATGATTTTTTATACTATTAATAGCTTTTATTTTATAGAAAATACACAATATTATAATAATTATTGTAATTATGCACTATTTTGAAATAATTACATGTTCACTATTTTGTCTATCCATGTTACACTTTGTTCAAACAATGTCCTCTTGGACAATACATTTGTACACTCTACTTATCTTTTAACATCTTTGGAGGGGCGTCATGAAAAACATCGTACATAAGTGGCAACAAATCAGTTTAGTCAAACGAATTCTACTAGGTATTATTGTTGGTATTATACTAGCTCTTACAATACCTGAAGCAACAAGTTGGGTTTCAATTTTAGGTTCGCTATTTGTGGGAGCATTAAAAGCTGTAGCACCTATTCTTGTATTATTCTTAGTTATGAACGCTATATCAAGCCACAAAAGTGGTAAAAAAACAAATATGAAATCTATTCTTGGTCTGTACGCAATTGGTACATTCTTAGCTGGAGTTGTTGGGGTTGTTGCTAGTTTCCTATTCCCAGTTTCATTAACTTTAACATCAAGTGCTGAAGATGTGGCACCTCCTGAAGGAATTTCACAAGTAATTGAGTCTTTACTTTTTAACATTGTCGATAATCCTGTTGACGCAATATTAAATGCAAACTACCTAGGTATTCTAGCTTGGGCAATTATTATTGGATTTGCATTGAAAAAGTCAGCTGATAGTACAAAAACAATGATTTCTAATTTTTCCGAAGCAATCACTAATGTCGTGAAATGGGTTATTGAATTAGCGCCATTCGGTATTATGGGTCTTGTCTTTGATACTATTTCGACAAACGGTTTATCTTCACTAGTAGAATATGGACAACTATTAGTATTATTACTCGGCTGTATGTTCTTTGTCGCTTTAGTCATAAATCCTTTAATTACATTTATCTATACGCGTCAAAATCCATATCCATTAGTCCTTAGAACTTTAAGAGAAAGTGGAATAACAGCCTTCTTCACTCGTAGTTCAGCTGCCAATATTCCAGTTAATATGACACTATGTGAAAAACTAGGATTAGACAAAGATACGTATTCTGTTTCAATTCCACTTGGAGCAACTATTAATATGGCTGGTGCTGCTGTTACAATCTCAGTATTAACACTAGCAACTGCCCACACAATGGGTGTTGAGGTAGACATTTGGACAGCTATTATTTTAATGGTTTTATCAGCTGTATCTGCTGCTGGTGCTTCAGGTGTTGCAGGTGGTTCATTATTACTTATCCCACTGGCTTGTAGTTTATTCGGTATACCAAATGATATCGCAATGCAAGTTGTAGGGGTTGGGTTCATTATCGGTGTTTTACAAGATTCTTGTGAAACTGCCCTTAACTCATCTTCTGACGTATTATTTACTGCTACTGCAGATATTGCAAACAAACGCAAACAAGGTTAAGCTACACAAAAAGAGCCTTTCTCATTGAGAAGGCTCCTTTTTTATTTTTATTGTTGATCACGATATCGCATTGTTAGTCCTTTTATAAAATTACGTGTAAAGTTATCTCCACACTCTTTATAATTTCGGTGATCTGCTTTTCGTAAAATTGCTCCGATTTCTCCTTTTGATACATTTAAACCCGCATCATAAAAAATATCAATCATGTCTTCAGTAGTTAAGCTTAATGCTACTTTTACCCGTTTAATAAATAAGTTATTGGCCGTGTCTTTTTTACCTGTTGGTTGTTGTGCTTTGACTTGATTAGTCTTTTGCTCTTGTTTACCGCGCTTAAATGTAATAAAACCGTTTAAAAATGCCTCAAGTGTTTCCATATCGCAAAGAATAAAATTAGGGTTCGATAAGTCGATTTCGCCCTCTTCATCAAATTGCGGCTTAGTCAGGATTTTTAAAACATCTTCCTTTGATAACTCCATTCCACCCAATTTGAAGATTTCAACCATATCTGTATTTTTAATATCTAATGCATATCGTAATCGAATTAGTAAATCATTATTTGTCATGTGACTTCTCCTTTTAAACTCAACCTGTTAAAAACTCATGTATTCCTTAATTTATCACATCAACCTATTTCCATCCAATAAATACTATTAATTAATCTACGCTTAATAAACATACTAATGTCAGTTTTAAGCTGATGTTACAATTCATTCACAAATGTTCTCGCTTTCTTTCACAAATGAATAATGTATATCAAATTCAGCTTACATACTATACTATCGTCGGAACTTTGCTATAATAAAAAATATTTAATACATATGGAGGTCTATTCATGAGACTAAATGAAAAAGAACTAGAAATTGTAGAAATTCTAGAAAAAGATGCTCGAATTGCAACTGAAGATTTAGCGAAAATGATTGGCTTAAGCGTTGAAGAAACACAGGAATCCATTAAAAAACTTGTGGATAATAAGATTATTGTTAGATATATTTCAATCGTGGATTGGACGAAGGTAGAAGAACACCCTGGCGTTCGTGCAATGATCGATGTTAAGGTAACTCCAAAACGTGGTGTTGGCTTTGACGATATTGCAGAAAGAATTTACCGATTCGATGAAGTAAATTCTGTTTACTTAATGTCTGGCACATATGATTTATCGATTATTGTGGAAGGTAAATCTATGAACGAAGTAGCAAACTTTGTCTCTCAAAAGCTTTCTACTCTTGATTCTGTTATTTCTACAACAACACATTTCATTTTAAAGAAATATAAACATGACGGAATCATTTTTGAACCAGATAACAAAGATAAAAGAATTGTGGTGTCACCGTAATGGAATCAACAAAACGTACGTATGTATCGAAAATGGTACATGATTTAAAACCATCAGGAATTCGCCGCTTTTTTGATTTAGCAGCAGGAATGGAAGGCGTAATCTCTTTAGGAGTTGGTGAACCTGACTTTGTAACACCTTGGCACATTCGAGAAGCAGCTATTACTTCTTTAGAACAAGGTTACACTTCTTACACTCCAAATGCTGGGTTATTAGAATTACGAGAAGAAATCGCAAACTATATGCAAACTCAATTTAAAGTAACCTATTCCCCTGCTGATGAAATCATTGTCACAGTAGGTGCAAGCTCTGCAATTGATATAGCATTTAGAACGATTTTAGATCCTGGTGATGAAGTTATTGTAGTAGAACCATGCTTTGTTTCCTACATACCAATGGTAGAACTAGCAGGCGGAGTTGCTATTCAAGTACAAGCATTAAAAGAAAATGATTTTAAAATTTTACCTGACCAAATTGAAGCGGTAATTACAGAAAAAACAAAGGCAATTATGATTTGTTCACCAAATAACCCTACTGGAACAATGTTAAGTAAAAGTGAATTAGAAGGGCTTGCTACGATAGCTCAAAAATACGATTTATTAGTAATCGCTGATGAAATTTACGCTGAACTTTCATATGACGAAGAATATACAAGTATGGCAGCTATTAGTGGTATGCACGAAAGAACAATTTTAGTTTCCGGATTTTCAAAAGGATTTGCCATGACAGGATGGCGTTTAGGGTTTGTATGTGCTCCTACAGAGATATCCCATGCTATGCTAAAAGTTCATCAATATGGGTTAATGTGTGCTTCTACAATGTCACAATACGCTGCCATTGAGGCGCTTCGAAATGGTCGATCAGATGTAGAAGAAATGGTTAAAAGCTATCGACGTCGTAGAAATTTCATCGTCCAATCCTTTAATGAAATGGGACTAGAATGTCATAACCCTGGTGGTGCTTTCTATGCCTTCCCTTCAATTCAATCAACAGGTTTAACTTCACAAGAGTTTGCAGAAAAGCTCTTGATGACAGAAGGTGTTGCAGTAGTTCCAGGTGATGTTTTTGGAGAAAGTGGCGAAGGTCATATTCGTTGCTCCTACGCTTCTTCACTAGAACAACTACAAGAAGCAGTTAAACGAATCAAACGATTTATTGATTCGCTTTAATACTCAAAGGAAGAATACGTATTATATAGCTCAAAAACAAGCCGTAGAGTCAACTCAAAATGACTTTACGGCTTGTTTGCTTAATTCCCCTCACACAATATCTTTATAGGCCTCATCAAGCGTTATAAAAGACATTGGTAGTAGACTTTATCTTATATAAAGAATTGATATTAAAGATCTTACCAGCAAGCTATTATTATCTAAATGCCCTCATAAAATCTCATCATAGTATCCAATTATGCTATTACTGAATTACATTCTTATATTTCTCGATTTTTTCGTGCCGCCATTTCATCTTTCATTTCTTCCTTCATGGCCTCAATAGATTGTCTTCGATGCTCATTTTTTTCTTCAATCATTTTGCGTTCTTCTGGTGTCGCAAATTCCATACTAATTTCAGCTTCATGTAGCTTATTATCTGTATTTTCAATCATGTCATGTAACCGCTCAACATTATTTTGACGATTATCAGGTTTCGGTTGTCCATAATTTTGCATTTCAATTCAATCCTCCTATTACTTTTAATAATAGTTTGGTTTAAGTGATCTTCAATATACGGAAATATTTTATAGCGGAACGTATCCTAGAGGAATCTTGATAAACAAAAAAGGTAAGTTATAACAGTTAGATGTTATAACTTACCTCTTTTTTAATTATCTGTATCAGTAGCTTCTTTTAAATCTTTGTTGTAATTGTAATCAGATGGATTAACTTTAGTAAATCCTACAGGTGTATAAAATCTTAATAAATCTCCATTTACTACGCTATCTGATAATTGTAATTTGTAATCTACTTCTTTTTTATATTCTTTTGCTAAATCTAGTTGACTATCATCTAATTGTAAACCCGTTGTTGCATCATAATATCGGTCATTAATTGAATAGATAGTAGGACTTACAAAATCACCATTTCTAAATGGTACTACTTCATTATGCTCTTCTGATAATAAATCTGTACCGAATTGTACATTATTATGTGTATCTACTCCAAGTAAATGTAACAATGTTGGAAGCAGGTCAACTTGTCCACCATAAGTGTGGATCGTTTTACCTTCGACTCCTGGAATGTGGATAATCAATGGTACACGTTGTAAATTTGCACTATCAAAAGGCGTAATTTCTTTATCCATCAATTTTGACATTGCTTTATTATGATTTTCTGAAATACCATAATGGTCACCATAAAGAACAAATACACTATTTTCATACAACCCTGATTCTTTTAACTTGTTGAAGAACTGCTCAATAGCTTCATCAGCATAACGAGCTGTTTGGAAATAATCGTCTACACTTGCGTCACCAGTATCTCCTTTACCAATCGTTGTTAAATCTTGATTGATTTTATAAGGATAATGGTGTCCAACCGTAATAAATTTTGTATAAAACGGTTGAGGTAATGTTTCTAAAAGACTTGCCGATTGTTCAAAGAAAGGTTTGTCTAATAAACCATATTCTGCCATATCTAATTCATTACTAGTATCATAATAGTTTGCATCAAAGAAATGATCATAACCAAATGCTTTATAGATTTTATTACGGTTCCAGAAAGTTCCGTTATTACCGTGGAATACAGCAGATGTATACCCATTATCACTTAAGATAGCTGGAGCTGCTTGATACGTATTCTCACCTTTTGTAATATAAGCAGACCCTTGTGGTAAACCGAATAAAGAGTTTTCTAACATAAATTCAGCATCGGATGTTTTACCTTGTGCTGTTTGATGGAAGAAGTTATCAAAGTATAAAGAACTTGAATCTCCAGCGAGTGAATTTAAGAATGGAGTTACTTCTTCACCGTTTAATTTATAGTTAATTAAAAAGTTTTGCATTGATTCTAAATGTATATAGATAACATTTTTGCCTTTTGCAATACCAAAATAATCAGGATTTGGTTCTGCATAATTTGATTTTGTATAGTTAATAACTTCTGTCATATCGTCGTTATCTGCTAAAACCCTTTGTGAAGATGCCTTTACTGTTTCAGCAGCATCATAGATTGTATAGTTATACATACCTAAGTACTTCACAATATAACTTCTATCAAACCCACGAGTTAATAATTGAGGACGATCAATATTAGCAAGTTCTAAATTAACAGCAGATAGTCCGATAATAAATGTAAGTACTGCAACGGCTCTTCTATAACCCACTCTACTATTATCCTTTTGCACCTTTTTAGATAGGCTTAGGAAAATCAATAGGAATAAATCGACAAAGAATAATATATCATAAGGTTTTAATAAGGAAACGACACTACCACCTAAATCTCCAAAGTTCTGAGTTTGTGTAACTGTTGGTAATGTAATAAAGTCGCTAAAGAATCGATAGTACACTGCATTCGAATATAAAAGAATCGACATGAGTGTGTATATAATTAATAATGATATATATCGTCCTTTTCCTCTAAACATGAAAGCGACCCCAAGAAATAGCATCGCTGATCCTAATGGATTAATAAATAATAGTAATTGTTGAAGAGGTCCTTCTACCCCTAAATTAAACTGAGTTACTTGCGTAATATATGTTTTAAACCAAAGCAGAATTACTGCTATTGAATAGAAACCAGTAAACTTATTTATAAAGTTTTCTTTTTTATTAATTAAACCTTCCATTTTTCCACCTTCCTGTAATCTATCAGATTAGAATATTATAACCACTTAACTATGATTCTAAAAGAAAAATAATTAAGTTTTACAACAGAAGATTATTTTGGTAAACTATAATGCTATCAAAATTTTTTCTAGGAATTTTCTAGAGCTTTTATACATTACATCTTAATCTAACTTATGTCAAGTCCATTCACCAAGTCTGTTTACTAGTTATCTTTAATTTTTTCGTAAAAAAGTTTACAGAATATCTTAGAAATAGCGATATCACTATATCCCCTTTCATACTTTCAGTTAAACAAAATTACCATTAAAAACCATTTTAACACAACTTCATTTTACATGACATAACATATATTATTATAACGTATATACATTTGAAAAGTTTCAATTTAGTATGTAAGACCTTTAACATATACTAAATAAAAAAGGGTTTTCAAAACCAGTAAATAAAATTCCTTCCTATTATATTAGGCCTCCATTCCCCTCTTTTCATATCACTTTTTATAATAGAACTTATCTGCAAACAATTCTAGAGTAGAATGGAGGAATTCATTCATTCTAAAGGTAGATGCTGTTAATACAGAAGTAATAAGTCCTCTTTCCTACGTTTAATACGAGAAATAAGAATGAAATATAATTGCCATAGACGTAAACAAATTAACACCTCCTTGTTCTTTTTCTCGAAAAAATCTATGTTACGATTATCTCAAGTTAAGCAACAAGAATTTGGAGGATATGTGAATGTTTAAAAAAATAATAACAATAGTACCTGTAGCAGCAATGCTAACAGTAGGTGCGACTGCTCATGCATCGACCATAACAGTTCAAAAAGGAGATACACTTTGGGATTTAGCTCGTGCAAATAATACATCGGTTGAAGCGATTGAAACAGTGAATCATCTTTCAACGGATCTTATTCACCCTGGTGACTTATTAACAATTACAAAGGAAAAACAATATACAGTTAATCTTGGTGACACATTATGGGACATCGCCTTAAACAATGATGTAACAGTTTCGCAAATTAAAGAATGGAATCAATTAAACTCAGACCTTATTCATCCTGGATTAAATCTATTAGTCTATGAAGGGGCAAAAGGTAATCAAACTGTTATGGGTGATAACACTATAAGTGCTAAACCTTCAGAGCAGAAGGTTGCTTCTAAAGAAGCTAGCGTAACAACTAGTGGTACAGTGACAAATAAAAGCACATCTGAAGTAGCTGCACCTAAAGAAAATACCAATGTAACTAAAGAAAACACACCTGAAGTAGCTGCACCTGCTTCAAATAATGAAGCTGCTAAGACTAGTGCACCAGAAACAACGGCACCAACTACAGCTCCTACACCTGCACCAAAAGTAAATAACGAAAGCTCTCAGGCGAGTGAAAGTTCATCTGAAGCAACAACTAACTCGACAGACAATGAAACTGTTAAGGAAAATTCACCTGAGACAACTACTTCAACTTCAAGTAGTAGTTCAGATTCTAAGGTACTTACTGTACAAGCTACAGCCTATACTGCCTCATGTGAAGGTTGTACAGGGATTACTTCAACAGGTATTAACCTTAAGGAGAACCCAGATGCAAAAGTCATCTCAGTTGACCCAACTGTTATTCCACTAGGTAGTAAAGTTTATGTAGAAGGTTACGGTGAAGCCGTTGCTGGAGATACTGGCGGTGGTATTAAAGGCAATAAAATAGATGTCTTTGTTCCAACACAACAAGAAGCGATTAACTTTGGTGTAAAACAATTAAATGTTACAATTTTAGATTAAAAATACATGTAAGAGGCTGGGACAAAAGCCAAAATAGCATTTTTCCTCACTAGGAAAAATGCTATTTTTATGTTCTAATGAAAATTGATTTCCATTCCGGGTACGCTTTCCGCGGGCACGGCCTGACACGAACGTCTCAGGCGGCGTGCTGTTCCCGCAGGAGTCGACCCTCCATTCCAATCAAAGTATCATTTTTTTAATATTACGTTTTGGGTATTTCTTTGAGTTTTTCACTTATGGCCCAGCCTCTTGTTGTTCCCTATTTCTTAGTAATCTGTACAAAACTAGACCCTTAATGAGCCACGGAATCCCCTAGCAGCATAATAGGAATCAGCTCCATTGTGATACATAAATACTTGTCCATAGCGGAAATCACAGAAAATTGCCCCACCTAGTTTTCTAATAGAAGAAGGTGTTTGTACCCAACTCGACGTTTTCTTATCAAAATTACCCAATTTCTGTAATGCTCGGTATTGTTCTTCAGACAGAATTTCGATGCCCATTTCAGTTGCCAAATCCATCGCACTGTTTTCTGGTTTATTTTTCTTTCTTGCTTCTAGAGCTTCACGGTCATAACATAAACTTCTGCGACCAGTAGGACTTTCAGGAGAACAATCATAAAAGATGAATTCATCGTTCTGTTCGTCGTATGCAACTACATCTGGTTCCCCACCTGTTTTTTCCATCTCGTAGAGGGACCATAGTTTTTTTGTGTTTAATGCTAACTTTTTTTGTACATCTTCCCACTCAATTCCTACATGCCGTTCTGTATTGTTCTCAAAACGCTCTTTCAAAGTTACTAGCAATTCATTCGATTGCTCGACTAATAACTCCTTTTTGCCAATAATACTCTTTTCCATGTGCGTTACCCCTTTGTTTAAATTTAGCAGTCCCTTTTACCCCTATTATTATATCGAACAAAATTAAAACTAGAGTTAGAATTAGGATTACCCACAATACCGGCTACCTACAACTCCACAAGAATAAAACATTGATCATCTTTGTTGTATTTCTCAAATGTATTTTTCCTATTTTTTAGCGCTTTTAATATAGTCTTTTTTGTATAATCTATTGTATAGTGAGCTGATTCTTTTAATATACTGTTTAAAGTATTCAACTCAAATGCCTCTGAGACACCATCCGTATATAAGAGAATTCTTGTATGAGGTGAATAATTAATAGATTTTGAATTATATGTGATGTTTTCAAAAGCTCCTAAAGGCGGATTTGTTGCTGATAATTCCTGCTGTTGTCCATTAAAGTCTTGTAATATGGCAGGAGGGTGTCCTGCATTAACATATTCAATCATCTTTGTAGATGTATCAATATTAAAATGAATGGCCGTACAATAATGCCAAGCTTCTTGATTATTTTGAAATAATTCATGCAAATAATGGTCCAACTCTTGCATCACTTTATCTGCAGTTACCCCATGTGAGATTAATTTTTGAAACAAAGACTGAAGGGACATTGTGATTAATGCCGAAGATATCCCATGCCCCATAACATCTAATAAGATAATTCCATATTTATCTGGTGAGATTTGATAAAAACCATAAATATCACCAGATAAAGATTTCGATGCATGATAATAAGATAGAATTTGAATATTCTCGTTTATGATGTCTTTCGTTAATGCAGTTTCTTGAATTTTTTTAGCCAACTGTAGTTCACGTTCAGTGTCTAGCTTAAATTTAGCATTTTCCTTATTAACCTCTAGTAGTTCCTGTTGCTTAACCTCTAATGTTTGAAGTGCAACTTCTAATTCCATAAACGTTTTTTCTTTTTCACGATAAGCACGTTCAGCCATCTTTTTGGCTTTAATAAGCTCATCTTCAAAAGCATTTCGGCTACGCATTGGAACGATGACACAGACAATCTCACTATTTTCTTGAAGTGACGCATTCAGTAGTACAGGAATTTCTTCTCCGTGTTTCCCAACCAATGAAACATACATTTCATCTACTTGATGCTTTGCTGTAATTAACGGAAAAAAATAAAATTGAACAAATATTTTAGCTGATTTTGCAAGCGTAACATTAAAATGTTGCCCGATTAATAGATCAGGTGATGGACAGTGTAACATCTTAAGCAATGTCTGATTAATGGATTGAATTATACCATCCTTGGATAAGGTTAAAAATCCACATGGTGCATTTTCGATTAATTCCTCCATCTAAACTTCACCTACACCCTCCCCAATCATTGATGCTGATAGATTAGTTAAATAGTATTTTATCGATTGAATTGTTTCCTCCGGTTCGCTCATATGAGGACAGTGACCAATTGCATTCATATATGTGAGTTTACTATTTGGCATATTGCGGTATAAGTACTCACCTACATCTTTAGGTGCAATTATATCTTCCGAGCATTGTAAAATAAGTGAAGGCAAGGAAACCTTTGCGATTTCAGAGCGACTATCCGTAAAGAAACACGCCTTTGCAAAAGTATTAATAATAAATGGATCAGTAGAACAAAAACGGTCTTCTAATTCTTTTGATACATCAGCTTGTGCTACATTATTATTTAAAAGTTTATAAGTGAAGGCACTAGCCCACCCAATGTAGTTTTTCTCCATTAATTCTAATAGACTTTCTAAGTCTTCTCTATCGAAACCACCATAATATTCAGGGGGATCATTTAAATAACATGGTGACGGAGCTATCATTATTAGATGTGAAAAATACTCCGGTTTCTGTATGGATGCCAATACCCCCACCATACAACTGACAGAATGTCCGACAAATATGGCTTCCCTTAAATTTAAGGCAGCACAAATATCCAGTACATCTTGTACATAACCTGATAGTTTACTATATTTATTAGGCTCAAATGCCGAAAGATCTGACTTTCCTATACCAATATAATCGAATAAAACAACTTTATATTCTTCTTCAAAGGCGGGTGATACATCCTTCCATACGGTTTGATCACATCCAAACCCGGGAGCAAAAATAATTACTTTTTTCCCTTTTCCACTAATATGTACGTTATTACGCTTAATAATTTCTTCGCTCATAATTAACACTCCTTTTAGTGGTATTTGTTTAACATAAGAATACCACTTTTTGGCTTACTACAATATAAATACAATCTACTAAAAATTTCTAAGATTGCTACTTATAAACTCTCCTTTGCACCTTTTTCCTAAGTTTCTAATTGCATATAAACTTTGATATTTACATTTATATATCAAAAATGCTCTGACTCAATGTAATAAATTTGAGTCAAAGCACATTATTATTGTACAAATTGTTTTATTGGATAACTCGTTTTGAAAATAGATAGTTTTTCACCCAATAGGGATTATTCAATACATTTGTTGTAATCATAACACCTTTTGATGTAGACGCATGAATCATATGTCCATCCCCCATATAAATCCCGACATGAGCTACTCTTCCATCGGTATATGTGTCATTCATTGTGAAGAACATTAAATCTCCCGCTTTAAGATTTGCAGTTGCAATAGAGATTCCTTTACTCGCTTGATCTCTGGATACTCTCGGTAGCTCAACACCATGGTTTCCAAAGACAAATTGGGTGTATGATGAACAATCAAATAAACTCGGTGCCTCTGCTAAGGTCTCCCCGTATTTATATTTTGCGCCAATGTGTTTCTTGGCATAATCAAGAATTTTTGCTACTTGTTGCTCGATAGTCTCATTACTGTTGTTTTTAACTGGCTCACGCTCTTTAACCGGCTCCATTTCTCCTTTAGACTTGGAGGCATCTGGAGTTGGTATGTTTAATACTTGCCCATCATGAAGTATATTTGTAGTAATACTATTTGCATTTTTTAACTCCTCAACACTAAGATGATGCAGACTTGCGATGTTGTATAGTGTATCCCCTTTATGCACTTCATATTTTGTAGCAGGGTTTTGGATTTGGATAGAACCATTTTCCTTCTTGTACGTAATATACGAGTTAAATATAGCTCCTCCAGCATGTAACGAGACATAAGCTGTTTCATTAATCCATCTTGGAGGCTCGATATTAACATATTCATTTCCCTTCTTAGCCCTTGTTCCTCCCATTGTCACTCGAATAATAGTAGAACCATCAGTAATCTCGTATGTCTTTGTCGCTTCTTCAAATTTTATGTGATTATACTTTAATATTTTAGCAAAATCAACAAAGGGCAAGTAGTACACACCATTTTCTATAATTGGATTAATCCCATTCACAATTTTACCGTTAATAAAAACACCTGCATTAGGTACATATTGTATCTGTGCATCAGTACTCATTGTTCCACTTATACAGATACTAAGCGCTAGTATGATTGAAACTATTATTCGCAAAATATTTCTCATCGCTTCCTCCTTATTTTTTCAATTGATTTACTGGTTATATTGGCCTTTCATTTTATTTTTATTCTCATTTTTTATGTTGATTGTATTTAGTTTATTTTTAATTCCTTTATGGAAATTTTATACAAGTAGATACTTAAGAAACACTTCTTCCATATTAGATTTGGTATTAATATTTTTTTGCAATATTGACATTTATTAGGACAATGATACACTTCATGTAAAGTAATAAAATTCCTTTTTTATAATGAAACACAATATTATTCCTAGGAGGATTAAGATGATTAACTCAACTATAAATGAGTATCCAGAACTTTTACCAGCTAATGTAATTGAAAGAGCGAAAAGGCTCGGTTCAGCTTTATTATGTGACGGTATGTTGGAGTTAGGTATTCCTAATGAAGGTGCAATGGAAGCGGAAATTCTCCCAGTATCTTCTTCTATGGTGACTGTTGGAACTGCTTGTACAGTTGATACATCTAATGGCGATAACCTCCCAATTCATCTGGCTCTTTATACAGCAAACCCTGGTTATGTGATGGTAATAGCTGGTGCTGGCCATAAAGATCACGCATATATAGGGGATTTAATGATTTCAACAGCAAAAGCAGTCGGATTGAATGGAATTGTTATTGATGGTTTTATTAGAGATCGGGAAGAATGTATCAAGTTGGGATTTCCTGTATTTTCAAAAGGTTTTATGCAAAGAGGACCTATCAAACAGAATGCTGGAGAAATTAATTCTCCCGTTCACTGTGGTGGGCTTTTAGTAAATCCTGGAGATCTTGTAATTGGTGATGCAGATGGGGTTACAGTTGTTCCAAAAAACAGAATTGAAGTTGTACTAGAAAAGGCTGAAAAGAAATATGAATACGAAAAAGCTCGCAGAGAACTAATTTCAGCTTATGAAAATGCACGACTGAATGGAGATGCGCTACCTGATCTAACGCCAGACTGGGTGAAAAAAATGTTAAATCAATAAAAAGAATTTAAATGTAACTTAATATTTACTGTATTTATTTAAAATAAAAAGTGTATTGCCCCTACTAAAGGGGATCAATACACTTTTTATGACTAAATACGTCCGTAACCTGTGAAATGTGATTTCCAGTAACCAGATTGGAACGTATCAATGTTTACTTTTGTGCCGCTCGCGCTTACCATTTTACCACTACCAATATAAATACCTACGTGTGAAATACCTGCTTTATAAGTATTACTAAAGAATACTAAATCTCCCACCTGTGGTGAACTTACTTTTTTCGCTAAACTATAATAACCCGCTGCTGATGTTCGACTAATTGAAGCTCCTGCATTTTTGAATACATAATAGACAAAGCCTGAGCAATCAAAACCTGTTGGAGAAGCGCCACCAAATACATAGGGTCTTCCAATATATTTTTCAGCCGTGTTTACAACTGTTGTTCCACTCACTACTTTAGTGACTACAGTGGATGTATTTGAAGCTGTTGTTGAAGTAGCTTTACCAGTGATTGTTAATTTTTGTCCAACTTTAAGAATAGTTGTTTTCAAATTATTTAACTGCATAATTGCTGTATATGTAGTACCATATTTTTTAGCAATACCTGAAAGAGTATCACCACTTTTTACTGTATATGTATTTGTACTTGTACTCGTACTTGCAGTGCTTTTACTAGTTGTCGTAGTACTAGTAGTCGCTGCACCACCAATTTGTAGTTTCTGACCTACACGAATTGATGTTGAACTTAACCCATTAGCCTTCATAATTGCTGTATATGTAGTACCATATTTTTTAGCAATACCTGAAAGCGTATCACCACTTTTTACTGTATATGTACTTGTACTGGTTGTGCTTGTAGTACTTTTGCTAGCTGTCGTAGTACTAGTAGTCGCTGTACCACCGATTTGTAGGTTTTGACCAATACGAATGACTGTTGAGCTTAACCCATTAGACTTCATGATTGCAGAATAGGTTGTGTTATATTTTTTAGCAATTCCTGATAATGTGTCTCCACTTTTGACTGTATATGTTGCTGCTGAAGCACCTGTAACCGATGAAAGTATAATTGTTGTTCCTAAAGCAACAGATGCTATTTTTCGCGTTATGTTCTTCATTTTCATAAAACCTCTATATGTAAATAATATTTTTGTTTGTATTTATGTTTCCGTATACAAGATAATAATAGTCTATAAATATTACAATTACTTTACAAACATATTAAAAACAAAAGTCTAATGAATCTTTTACTTTTCATCCCTCACGGAAATTACCTTATTCTATATATAGAATGAAAAGGAGTAATGGTGGACCATATTATAAGTGTTTAAAAAAAGAGAACGAATTTCACTATTGGAAACTCGTTCTCCTTGTTTTTAATATTGAGTTAAATACGAAGTAACGCGCCATTAGGCTTTGGTAACTCTGTTATCTGATTCATTTTACAAAAATGTTTTAAAAATTGTTGTGCTAACTCTCGTTCTTCAGGGTCCTTTTTCAAAGAAACAATATCGAGCAAAATTTGTGCCATCAATAAATTTTCAAAATAACGGTGTTTACCTGTATTCCACGTCATTTTTTTAGGCAATTTTTCATTTGCATAATATCCCCAGAAGAGCATCTGATCCGATTCCTGTTCTGTCAGTTGAAGTCTGAATTTTGAATGAGCAGGAATCGATCCGTCTTCACACATCTTACCTATAAAACCTTCACTCACCATATAGACACCTAAGATACGTCTGTTTTTTTCTAACTTGCTTGAATCTAATGATGTTAACAGGACAGCACTATTTTGGTGCAAGCGAATAGGTTTAGATGGCTTCCCTTTGTTATTCCCACTTTTGATTGCTCCAGAGAAAACCTTCCACTCTGAAAATGTACTAGTTTCTTCTTCTACGTCACACCAAAAAACCATTTGTGATTCTGGATGCAGCCTATGATTTTTCATAAGTTTTTCGTGTTCCAGGCGAAGTTCATGATTTTTACGTTGTAGTTTTATTTGTTCTTCCTTCTTCCATTCTTCCTCTCTTCGCTCTTTCTCTATTTGTTGTATAATTTTTTCAAGTGAATTAGCATCACTTGTATCATGTAGTTTTAAGTGACTTCTAAAAACATCCGGGAATACAAATTTTTTGTTTTCCGATGCGAAATGTATCTCAATACTAGAGTCATTTTGTTTAACGATACTTCCCATACCAAAACGCTTGTGTGTAACTTTCTTATTAATTAGATTCATTCATCTAGTCCTCCTTGTAGAATAAAGTTCGGTTACTATTTAGTAGTAAGCGGATCATTTATTCAACTAACTTCTTTTAAAGCCCACACAATTGTTTGAATTTATTTGATGATGAAATGATAATAAAAAAACGTATTCTTCATTCTTTCTGCAAAAATACATCGGAATTCAGAATACGTTTAACAATTGTAACCCTATTATAGCATTTTTTTGAGGGGAATACAAATTTTTGTTGACATTATATTTTGATGTAATGTAAAATATAAACTTTATTCTCTTTACAATTTCAATTCACTCGCTTAGGTTCAATTATAACAGAGGATATTTAATTGCATTCCATCATTCAAATTTAGTAGTTATTTATATTTAGGTATTAAGCTTTTTCTTATTATTCACTGTAACGAACAAATAATTCAATTTGACCAACCGTTTTAAATAAAATGAAAAAAACTGAGTTAAAAAAACGTTTGATCCGTTTAAACAACTCAGTCTATAAAATATTAGCTAATTTAGGACTTGATCATCCTCTATTTAAG